>Ga0181601_10001190_pt1 | contig 22129 bp, 20 predicted proteins | sample 041ome_8_FD_133020 | JGI IMG/M metagenome (GOLD analysis project Ga0181601, IMG submission 133020) | Coastal salt marsh microbial communities from the Groves Creek Marsh, Skidaway Island, Georgia - 041407BS metaG (megahit assembly) | ecosystem: Environmental > Aquatic > Marine > Intertidal zone... | reverse complement strand
TGATGTCATTCCATTGTCAGGCGTAAGACAGGGAACCGGCGAAGAGACAATTTCAACACAAATTGCGATTAGTCAACAATAATTTAAAGGATGTTTATATGTCTTATTGTGTAGCTTTAAAGCTGTCAGATGGAATGATATTTATGTCTGACACTCTTACAAATGGCGGACTTGATAATATCTCTCAATACCCAAAAACCTTTAGTTGGGGGATAGAAGGAGAGCGGCAAATTTTTCTTGCCACCGCTGGAAACCTTGCCACAAGTCAGGCTGTAATAAGCACATTATCAGAACAGACTAAAGTGCAAGATGAGCGCTCGCCATCTATCTTGCAAGCACCCACCATGTTTCAGGTTGCCAAAACCATTAGTGAAACACTTGCACAAATTATTGATGTAACAACCAAAGGTCAACAAATGGGAGAGCGCGCATTTTCGGCAACCTTTATTTTAGGGGGACAGATAAAAGGCGGCAGGCAGCGATTATATCTAATATATCCAGAAGGAAATTTCATCGAAGTTTCAGAAGAAAATCCATTTTTTCAGATTGGCGAAACGAAATATGGCCGCCCCATTCTAATAAGAGGGTTCGAGCCTAATATGTCGTTCGAAGATGCTATAAAATTACTAATGGTGTCATTTGATTCAACTATTAAAGCAAATTTGTCAGTCGGGCCGCCACTGGACATACATATATATAAAAAAGATAGCCTTGAATCTGCACATGTAATAAAAATACACTCTAAAGATCCCTATTTTAACATGATCTCTAACGAATGGGGAAAAGCACTCAAAGATAGCCTTGCAACGCTACCAAGCTATAAATTTGATACGGAAGAATAACAGAATTCAAAATCAAACATAAATTTGAAAAATTAACGTAATTCAGTATGTTACATTAACAAATAAACTTAATTTTCAAGCCTTTTTATGCATCCATAACCTGCCGCGTTGCGTATAATTTAACAGATGGTACGGGCATTTTCCCTCATTTATGTAATTGGGTGGTAGTATTACTTTAAATGATAACGCATCCTATAAATTGGATTTCACCTGAACAAGAGGTGAAAACCCCTCCTCCTCATACATTATTTGCCTTTATCAGATGGTGCTTAACTGGGACCTATGCGGCATTAACACTGGCCGCGATTGCAAGCATTCTATCTGGCGTTGTTGAGACGTTTACAGCAGCGTTGATAGGGTATGTTATTGATTTAATTCTGGAATCATCCCCACAATCTTTATTTGCGGAAAAAGGTTTTTTGCTTCTGGCTGCTGTGGGCTTTCTGTTTTTGATCAGGCCAATTTTTTTCTTTTTCTCAAACTATATGCAATCCATTGTTATCAGTCCAAATATTCGCAGCTCAATATCTATCCGCATACATCGATGGACCCTTGGACATTCAAAAAGTTACTTTGATAATGATTTTGCAGGCAGAATAGCCCAAAAAGAAATACAAGCTTCGCGCTCGCTAACGGACGTAGTTGTAGAATTAATACATACGGTTCTTTTCGCATTAGCATCGGTTGCTACCTCCTTCTGGATAATCAGTCTGATTGATTGGCGGGCAGGCTTAATCGTGGTCATATGGTTTGCTGGATTTTATGCGATGATGGCGTTTTTTATGCCCCGAATCAAAATTACCTCATCTAAAAGAGCTAATGCTCAGGCAGAAGCAACAGGTCAAATTGTTGATACGGTGAGTAACATAAATCTTGTTAAGCTTTTTGCGAATTCAAAGCACGAGGATAGAGCTGCCATCGGTGCATTTGCAAACCTAAGAAAAGCGCTTATTATCTATGGTAACGAGATTGTTTGGTTTAGAACATGCATTTTGGTCTATGCCAGCTCGATTTTTGTAGCTGTCACTTTCTTTACGATATTTCTTTGGACAAACGGCTCTGCCACTCCGGGCGAGGTTGTGGCATCTGGCTCAGTTGCAATGCGCCTGATGATGATGGCAGGATGGGTGAGTTTTTCACTTATGGCGATATATACAAATCTTGGTGAAGTTGAAGATGCCATGAGAACACTAGCAGTTCCTCATGATATGAGTGATAGCAAAAACGCCAAAAAGCTTCTTGTACAAAATGGTGATGTTCAGTTTAGTAATGTGACATTTGCGTATGGGCAAAAGAAAGGCGGATTAAAAGAGGTTTCACTTTCGATTAAACAAGGTGAAAAGCTGGGGGTTGTTGGCGCATCAGGTGCAGGTAAATCCACCTTAATTGCGTTGCTGTTGCGTCTTTATGATACTGAAAAGGGCGATGTACTAATTGATAATCAAAATGTGCGAGATGTCACTCAAGAGAGTTTGAGAAGTCACATTAGTGTTGTCTCGCAAGAGACATCCATGTTCAACAGAACGGCACGCGATAATATCATTTACGGCAGAGCAGATGCGACTGAGCAGGATATGATTGAAGCCTCGAAAAACGCAGGCGCGTTTGAGTTTATCAAGGAGCTTGTAGATAATCAGGGACGCAAAGGATTTGATGCTTTTCTTGGAGAGCGAGGTGTCAAACTTTCAGGCGGGCAACGCCAACGTATAGCACTTGCACGTGCCATAATAAAAGATGCTCCAATTTTGGTTCTAGATGAGGCTACAAGTGCGTTAGACAGCGAAGTTGAGAGTGTAATACAGAGCGCACTGATGCATATTATGGTTGGCAAAACAGTATTTGCAATTGCACATCGGCTTTCGACAATTGCGCATATGGACCGAATTATTGTGATGGATGAAGGACAAATAATCGAACAAGGAACGCACAGCTCTCTTCTTGAACTTAATGGAATATATGCAGGTTATTGGGATCGGCAATCAGGCGGATTCTTGGGATTAGATGTTGCAGCTGAATAATGAAGGTAGCTCACCTGTTAACTCCCTAATATGGGTAAGCTACTATCGCATTGTACGATGATGTTTTGATGGCCGATTAGAGACTATGCAGGCCAGGTTACTATTCTATTCAGCAATAAAAATAGTTTGAACATAGTGCGTTTTAGTTTGCAGTGTGATGCGAAAATAACGTTTGTAATTACAAAAAAAATGTTACTATTGTAAATATTGTTAACAATTGACAAAACTTAACTAAGTTTTATGGAGACACTAATGAACAACGATAATCCTAAATACAAGAATGTTTTAATTAACCCTAATTCACAATTAGGTGGTACTAGAAGAAAATTCATAGCTCATGGTGCCGCCATTGGTGCAGTTAGCCTTTCGGCTCCTTTCATTTCTAAAATTGCCAGCGCTTCTACTTCTGTAAATGTGTTAGCATTCGGAGGATATGAAGAGCCTGGAATGTTAACGGAATTTGAAGAAAAAACTGGTATAACAGTGAACCTGAAAATTCATGATGGCTCAGACGAAGAAATGATTGCCTTGATGGAAACTTCATCTCCCGGGACTTTTGACGTTATCACCCCTACTAGTGCTTACATACCAAAAGCAATAGAAGATGGAATAATAGCGGAATTAAACCCTGCAGATTTCCCTTTGGAAGACTACTTTGACATAATCGCTAATTGGCCTCCTGTATGGAAAACTGGGAAGCTTTACGCCATCGTAAATAGGTTTGGATATTATGGTATCACATATAACCATAAAAAATTCTCGGAATCGGACGTCTCATCTTATGACATTCTTTTCGACCCTTCTGTAAAAGGAAGAGTTGCCTTATTTGACTGGTTTTTGCCAAATATGGGATGCCTATCAAAATATAATGGTAACCCAAATCCGTATGACTTAGACGCTGCTGCTTTTTCGGAATTAAATGACACTCTTACTAAGTTACGACCACAAGTAGGGCTGGTTGGTAATACAAGTCAGGTTATTCAGGCGATGGCAGGTGGATCCTATGATTTAGCAATTGCTGGTGAGTGGGTTCAAGCTGGAATGTATGATGATGGCCTACCATTCAAAGCACTTGTTCCGGAACAAGGTGGTGTCACGTGGGACCAGGCGGTTTGTGTTTCCGCAACGACCCCTAACAAAGAAAATGCAGTTAAATTCTTGCAATATGTAACAGGCCCAGCTTTCCAGTCGAAGCTTGCAATTGCAAAAACGTATTACAGCATGGTTCCAAATAAAAAAGCAGCTGTTATGTTACCAAACGACAAAAGGGAACTGTTAAATCTTTCTAATATTGAAAAATTTGACGAGATATTCATGTCCAACCTTTCGCCAAGAAAGAGTCCAGATAATCGTGATGAATGGATGGCTTCTTGGGAGCAGTTTAAAAACGCATAAGTCAATAAAATTGATGGCTACATTTGGTAGCCATCAATTTTGAGGAAAAAAAATGAAATATATCAGCCTAGCGCAAACAATTGAGCCTCACTGGTTTTGGGATAGCTTCCCACTTGTATCTCAATCTTATGACGATGGAGATGAATTCCAAGAGTTTGGATTTAGATGGGCTGGAAAAGGATTTACCTATGCTAGCGCACCAGGCTGGCACTTCAAAGACAAGCCAACATTAGACGATTTTCAAATAGAAAATTTTGCAAGTATAGCTTGGGTAATCGACCTGACTCAAAGCGCTAAAACCGGGTTTATTACGGCTGGAGATTTTACAGATAAAATCGGTTTGGGATCGTTACCAAAAATAATAATTCTAAAAACAGGTCATGCCGACGCTATACCTATGAGGCGACGAGAATATTTCACGCAAGTCCCTAAACTTGCCCCCGCAATTGCTGAGATCGCAGCCGAACGCGGAGTTGTTCATATCTGTGTTGATTTTTCATGTGATAGTTTTTCGAGCAGAAGAGTTGATTTTACTCAGGCCATTAATAATCCTAATTCAGAATTCCGTGATAGGGCGCATTCAGCAGAATTGATAGTAACTGAAAATTTATGTAATGTTGACAAAATTGGCTCTGAGGTATTTCTCCTTTGCCTTCCCATTAAAGGTGAGGGGATGACTACCTCTCCAACAAGACCAGTCGCGCTAACTAAATGGCCATCAGACACACCTTCTATTTATGACGTCTCTACGCCCCTATTGAACCATTGGCGTTGGCGAATGGAAATATGGAGAGATAAATCACAAAGTCCGGATGGCTTTCTTGACCAAACACAATATATTCAATCGGGACATGCGTTTACCCATTGTGACGCTCCTCGACACATGGAACAGGACGGGCCAACAATTCAAGACCTTCCGAATATGGGATTAGATTTATTCTTAGGTGATGCAACTATAATTGATATTTCTGATATAGAATTGCCCTCACCTGTTACAGCTGATTTATTGGAGAGACGCTGTGGCGGAAATATAAAGCAAAATCAGCGTATAATTCTGAGAAGTGACTTAACAAACCGCCTTGGATACAAATCTACCCGTTGGCATACTCATGCACCAAACATTGATGCTTCTGCAGCCGATTGGCTGATATCGAAAAAACCCGATGCCATCTGTCTGGATTTCCCACAGGATTATATTGCGCGAGAAATGCCTGGACGGCATGTTTATAATCACGAATTTGAAATTCATCATAAAATATTTCAAGCCGGAATTCCCTTTATAGAAGACCTAAAAGACCTAGGTGAAGTAAAGAAGGAAAATATTTTCCTAGCAGCCGTCCCGCTTAAGATGAATTGTATTGATGGAGCTCCAATGAGAGCTGTTATCATAAATTGGTAACTGATATGAGCGCCTCTTCAAATACCATAAATCCATGGCCTTTTTTGTTGCCTGCGTTGTCTCTTTGCTTATTGTTTTTTCTGCTTCCCACGCTGAATATGGTTATATTAAGCCTTACAACAGAGACAGGCTTTGGATTTGACAATTTCAAACTATTTTTTGCGACCCCTCACTTAACCCAAGCTCTTCATCGCAGTCTTATCCTTGCATCATCCGCTACCCTAATCGCGAGTTTAGTTGCGTGGCCACTTGCCTATTTTATCGTATTTTGCGTGCACAAAAAATGGCGCCCTTTATTCCTTCTGGCAATTCTTGCCCCTTTCTGGACGAGTTTCACTATACGCGCTTTCTCATGGCAACTTGTCTTATCTGATAATGGTGTTGTTACGTGGTTTATTGAACTAATAACAGGTTTTTCGGTAACTCTTGGTATTCTCTACACCATGAATGCATCTATCTTCGGACTTGCTCTGTTTGGCTCGATGCTGACCACATTTACGTTGTATGGAGCGCTTGTCTCAATTGATGATAAACTAATAGAGGCGGCATCCACGCTGGGCGCAAAGCCTTTTCATATTTTCAAGGATATCATATTCCCACTCGGACTTCCCGGATGGCTTGCCGGTATTTTTCTAACCTTCATTGTGTGCGTTGGGGACTATGCAGTGCCAACATTGTTAGGTGGCGGGCTAAAGCCTGTACTTGCTCAGATAATGCTATCCATTTTGAAAGGAACTTATGACCTTTCACAGGCAGCTACTATTGCAGTTGTTTTAGCAATAACAGTTATGCTATGTGGGCTTCCACTAATTATATACGGCCTTACAAAGAGAAACAGAACAGCTGTATGAATAATTTAATTGTTAGCAAATTCATGTTTTCCTTACTTTCCGCCTTCTTCTGTTTGGCACTTATAGTAATCTATTTACCAATCATCGTAATGATTGTTTTTTCCTTTAACAGTGGGAAGTATCAAACACTTCCGTTTAGAGAACCCACCTTCGAGTGGTATGTGAATTTAATTGCGGATAGTAGTTTTATAAATAGCTTTTTCACAAGCCTTATGATGGCTTCCCTTGCAAGCGTTTTTGCGACTATTTTAGGGTTTTTAGCTGCTTATGCTTTTAGTAAAGCAAAGATTCCCGCACATGCTTTATTATTTGGAATTGTTGTTTGCCCATTAGTTATTCCGATGATTCTTATCGGAATTGGAATGCGTCTTCAAATTGTATCTGTTGGAATTCAACCCGCTCTTTGGCTAGTACTATTAGGGCAAACCTTATATGTGTTACCGCTAGCAGTTATTAATTTAAAAAATAGAATAGATAAGATACCCAAATCCATGGAAGAAGCCTCAATTTCTCTAGGTTCAAGTAGGTTAAAATCAATTGTACTTATTCTTGCTCCTATTTGTGCGCCGTCTCTTTTCGCAACATTATTACTTACTTTTACTTTTTCGTTTGATGAATTTGTAATCGCCTATTTTCTAACTAACTTTGAAATTACTCTACCAATAAGAATATGGACCTCTCTGGTAACTGGCTTTGAGCCCAAAATAAATGCCGTTGGAACAGCTGTTTTTATTTTTTCGGTGACTTTAGGCCTTATTGCACAATTCATCTTGCTGTTTAAGCAAGCAGAATTGAACAAACACTGAACCTAATGAAAGAAATAGTCTGACATGAAATTACGAAGATCACCTACGTTAGAAATTGGCGAGAAAATTAAGGCTGCAAAAAACCAGAATAAAATATTATGGTCTTTATCTACACCCAATCTTCCAAGCTATGATGATGTTCTTCAGACAGATCCATCCTGGGGCAGGTTAACTCCCCCTGCTGGCATGCCTGAGCTAATAGAATATACAAAGACAGCTCTATTCAATAATTGGGACCAATCCAAACATGAAGTTATTATCGCTGCTGGCGCGAAGGCAGCTTTATTTGCAATTTTGAAAACCATAACTATTCCCGGAGATAAAGTGGTTCTTCCTTCTCCAACATGGCCTAGCTATTTTGATATTTGCTCAATAGCAGATTGCAAACCAATTGAGATGCCAACTCTATTTTCAAACAAGTTTGAAATGGAATTGGATATAATTCAGCAATTATATCAGCAAAACCAATTTAAAGTTATTATATTCAGCAATCCAAATAATCCATCTGGAGTGATTTATGATAGCTTATTTCTTACTGGCCTTATTGAATTAGCAGAAAAATCTGGGTTTTATATTATTATTGATCAAAGTTTCTCTAGGATTATCTTTGATGAAGATAAATGGTCTGCATCACACTGCCGTAATTCAGAAAAGCTGTTCGTGGTGGATTCATTCTCGAAAAACTTCTTATTGCAAGGCGCTAGAGTATCAGCAACGCTTGTTCCTGAAGCCTATGCTGAGATTTTCACCAATATACATCAAACACTTCTAAGCTCTGCTCCTGCACCAGCACAAATAATGGCGTTAAACGCGGTACAAAATAATTTAGTAATACCATCATTAAGCAAACAAAAAGAAGCAACAAGAAAATTCATTACAGCTCAAAAATGGGATTTTGTTGAGCAATCAGGTTCATTTTATTATTTTCCAAAGACAGATAATTATTCAGCTTTAGAAGAAAAAGCGGCATGCAGAGAGATTCTATTATTAGGAGGTCATATTTTCGGAAATAACTATAAAGAGCATTTCCGGCTATGCTTTGCCCGTCCATTATCTGAGCTAGAAATCGTATTCAATAAATTAGATGAAGTTTTAAATGGCAAATAATAACCAAATAGACTGTATATCCCCTAACACCGGAGCTCCTTTTGATAAGTGGAGCCAGACAACACCGGCTGAGTTACAAGCATTACTCGATACCGTTCATAGAAAGTCATTTTATGAATTAAAAGAGGCATCGTCACGAAGCTCTATATTATTATCCATCTCAAATTTGATTGAAAAACATCGTGAAGACTTTGAGGCATTAATTGTAAGAGAGGTCGGGAAAACACAGGCCGAGGCAAAATCTGAAATTGATTATTCCAAGTCGTTTTTGACCTATATGGCGGACGCTGTTTCCTCTTTAGAGCTAACCGAGCAGATAGAATCTAATCGCAATGTAAACATTGTCCCAAGAGGTGTTGGGTTGCTGATTACTCCATTTAACGACCCTCTTGCGGGTATTACGCGCAAAATAGCTAACTGTATTGGCTCTGGTGCTGGCGCAATTATCAAACCGCCAGAGCTTGGAATAAAAACAGCAACCAAATTTGAAGACATTTTAAAACAGGATAAGCTCGATCATATTTTGAGCTTTCTTCGAACAGATGATAAAAATCTGATACAGCAACTTATGGCCGCTGATGAAATTGGAACGATTAGTTTCACAGGTTCAACGGAAGTTGGGATATTACTTTCAACGAATGCAGGAAGAAATCTAAAACCCTTTGTGGGAGAGCTTGGCGGTATAAATCCTTTTGTTATTTTCTCAGATGCCGACGTCAATAAAGCAGTTGATGACCTTGTCGTGCGAAAAATAAAGGCGGCAGGACAAGCCTGTTCTGCTCAGAATATCCTGTTTGTAGAAAAACAGGTGGCTGATGATACAATCCAAAAAATTGCGGATGCGTTTTCCAAGATAAAGGCGAGTGCAACTGATAGCGTTGCTGATGCTAAAATGGGTCCCGTTCGCACAAAAAAAGCATTAGAAGCTCTCTATACATTTGAAGAGAAATTAATTAAGTCAGGCGCAATTTGTGTAGCAGGCTCTGAAAATCGTACAAAAGAGGCAGGCTTCCTGTATGACCCTGCCGCCTATCTGATTAGTGAGCCAAACATATTCTTGGAGTATGAGATATTTGCGCCGTTATTAGGTATTTGTATTTTCGAAGACAGAGAAAAGCTTCGTGAAATAATTCGCTCAAACAAACAGCCCTTGGCATTATATGCCTATTCGAGTGACTCGCACTATTTAAAGGAATTTATATACGGATTGAATTATGGTTCTATCGGATTGAATGATACCGGCATTCAAGGTGCCCATGCGCCAACCGGAGGCTTCGGACAAGCAGGAATAGGAAGAGAAGGCGGTATCTGGGGACTGAGAGAGTTCACAACAACAATCAATGTAAAGGAAGTGTTTTCATGAAAATAGGGAAAGGCAAATGATAGAAATTATTAAAACAAATAAAGCGCCTGCTTCTACATCTCCAGTATCGCAAGGTACCAAAGGGGGCGGATTAGTATTTGTTGGTGGTCAGATGCCAAGAGATATGACAAGCCAGAAAATTGTAGACGGCGCCCTCAATCAGGCTCGCCTGTCCCTCAAGCATGGCATTACTATTCTTAACGAAGCAGGCTCCGATGTTGGAGATGTTTTACTGGCAGTTGTATATATGACTGATTTGTCTCAAAAAGATGCGGTGAATCAAGCATTTTTAGAAGTGTTTGGAGATAAACCTCCAACAAGGAATTTGGTTGAAGTTTCAGATATTGGTGAGGATACCATTATCGAGGTAGCCCTTACTGCAATAGCCCATTAGTTGAGGATAAATTTATGTATAGACTTGAGACGCCTTTTCGATATTTTCAAGAACATGCTTTTCAGTAAGTATTCTGGCTTCAGAAAAATTACCTTGGTCAATAAAACTTACAATTTGTTCATGATAGGTAAGAGACCTGCGAGAGGGAAGAGAATGATGCATGAGCTGATATCGGACTGGAAGAGAAACTTCATTTACAAGGGCTATTGTTTTTTTCAGAATGTCATTATCCGCAAAATCAATTATCATTTGATGAAAAAAAATGTTTTCCTGAAAATACTTATAAATATCATTTCTCTTAAAAGAAGCCTCCATTCTTTGGTTGGATTCCTTGAGCGTGGCAATAAGGTTGAGAAGGTCCTTGCCTTCAAACTCTATGATAACAAGTCCTTCGAGATTAGCTCTAAGCGTATAAATTTGTCTAATCTGTTTGGGTGTGTAATCTCTGACTTTGAACCCTTTTCTAGGTTGATGCACGACCAAACCTGTTTGCAACAACAATCTGAGAGACTCACGGATGGGGCCTCTAGAGGAGCCGAAGCGAATACTTATCTCTTCTTCTCGGAGAGTTTGGTTTGGCTTGAGAGTGCCATCAATAATATTTTCCCTAAGATCAGTGAAAATATAATCAGAAATTGTTGTTGGAAGCTTGGGTAGGAGCATGAGCCTAGACCATCAGAAAGAGTATTTTTACGAAAATCTAATTGAAATTACACGGTAAGTCAAAAATGTCTATGAAATTACAAAATATTACTAAAATTTTTGGAAAAACCCTAGCTGTAAATGATGTTTCGCTCGAAATAGAAAATGGTGAATTTTTAACTCTCCTTGGACCATCTGGTTGCGGAAAAACAACCATTTTAAGAATTATCGCTGGATTAGAAAATGTTACTAGTGGAGTTGTCCAACTAGAAGGTGTTGATATTACGAATCTGAATCCAACGAAACGGGATATTTCGATAATGTTTCAGGATTATGCACTGTTTCCTCATATGTCAATAATAGAGAATGTGTCCTACGGTTTGCGTATGAGAGGCATTGGCAAGACAGAGCGGGGAAAGCAGGCTGCCAAATGGCTCGAGACGATGCAACTCTCTAATACTCAAAATCGATTTCCGTCAGAATTATCAGGGGGACAAAGACAAAGGGTTGCGCTAGCAAGGGCGCTAATAACCAATCCAAAAATACTTCTCCTTGATGAGCCGTTAAGCGCGTTAGATGCTAATCTGCGGATCAGGCTGCGAGAAGAGCTACGAAAGATACATAGGCTGATCGGAACTACTTTTATTTGTGTTACACATGATCAAGAAGAAGCCATGGCACTAAGCGACCGAATTGCAATTCTCAAAGATGGTCAGATAGAACAAATCGGAACACCAAATGAACTTTATGATAAACCAACTTCTGAATTTGTAGCAAATTTCTTTGGTAAATGTGCCCTTTGGCCCATAAATCAAAGTAAAAAGGAAACAGAAAAATCACTGCTAGAGCACACTAATTTACACTGTAAAACTACAATTATGCCAAATTCAAACACTGCTAGAGCCGTCATCAGACCAGAATTTCTAGAAATTGCTGAGCAACAAAAAACATCTAAAAATCAGCTAAAAGCGAAAGTTCTTGATATTCTTACAAAAGGAACAAGTAACCTTATAACTGTGGAATTCGAAAATGGGTTACTGTTGGACATAGATGTTCCCAGAAAGTACGTTTTGCCAGATTTGTCAGAACATGTTTACATCAACTTAACGCAAAATGAGCTTCATATAATTAATGATTAAACCCGTAGATAATCTATCAATTACCAAAACATTTGAAAGTACAGCTGTAAATACTTTCAAATTATCGGATACACCGCCAGTATTTGTAAGAGGAGATGGGCCTTGGTTATATACGCAAGATGACGAGCCATATCTAGACCTTGTTTGCGGTTCTGCAACATCTAACCTTGGACATAATCATCCAGCCCAAATAAATGCCATAAAAAATGCACTTGATAGCGGCATTCTTCATACTGGCACACGTCTTATATCGCCGTTTAGAGCAGCGCTTTATGACCAACTTAGTCACTATGCAGGAATGCAAAATATATCAATTCATTTGTCTAATTCTGGGTCCGAAGCTATTGAAACTGCTATTAAGCTCACTCGTTTTATAACGGGAAAAAAGCGATTTATTGCGTTTGAAGGAGCTTATCACGGTCGTACATTAGGCGCATTAAGTGTCACACATTCTGAAAATATCAGACTTCCGTTTATCGGGGAAATAGGCGATTTTGTTTCATTTTCACCCTACCCTCGAGACTCATCACAAGTCCAAAACTGTTTGCAGCATTGCGCCATGCTTTTTGAGCATTTTAAGAGAGAAGGTGAGCCAATTGCTGGATTATTAGTTGAACCTATCCAGGGCGTATCTGGTGTTTGGGGCCCGATCCCAGAATTTCTAAACGAAATTCGCAAGCTTGCAGAAAGTTATGGATGCTTGCTTATAGTAGATGAAATCTGGTCTGGATTAGGCAGGTCTGGAAAGAAATTTTCTTTTCAGTATTCTGATATTAAACCTGACCTTATCGTGATTGGAAAGGGATTATCTGCATCCCTTCCGCTTTCTGCAGTAATTGCAAAAGGAGATTTATTAAAGCAATGGAAGGCTGGAGCTCACACATCAACATTCCAAGGAAATCCTCTTGCCTGTGCTGCCGCATCAGCTACGCTGCGGGAAATAGAGGAATCCAGTCTTATTGACCATGTTAACAATGTGATAGAACCCTGTTTTTTAAGACTAGCACAGAGCCTCAAGGAAGATAAAAACGTTGGGCAAATTCGTTTTGTTGGCGCTCAATGTGCAATTACATTCGAAAATGCACTGACTGCTAACGATATACAAACGTTGGCGATGGAAAAAGCTAATATTTTAACCTATGGCGGGGGTTTAAGTGGTGAGTGTGTAATGCTAATACCACCTATAAACATTTCTCGTGAAATACTATCCGATAACTTAAGCAAGCTCGCAACAATTATTAAAGACAGATTTCATTAATCGTTTTTACAATAATTTCACATCCTTTCTCGACCATCCGCACATCAATGTTTAGTGGTGGCACGAGACCCAAACATTCTCCAAATTCACCGCACTCCCATGTGATAAGGCCCTCACTCAGTGCAAGCTGGCGGACTCTTTTGTTTATCTCAGCAGATGCAAACTCCACCACAAAAATGCCTCCAATTCCTCTTACATCAACTACCCCAGATAAGTTTTTAATTTCACTTAGCATTGTATCGAACCTAATAGCGTTGTTATTTATGTTTGCAAGAATATCCCCATTTTTAATTTGGTCGACAAAAAACAACGAAGCCGCAGCCGCAACTGGATTAAGTTGAAATGTAGATGATTGTGTTCCTTTCTCCCAATGAGTTAATATCTCTTCATTGGACACCACAAGACCAGCGGGGAAGCCTACAGATAATGCTTTGCCAAAAATAATCATATCAGGGACAATGTCATAATGCTCAAAGGCAAATATCTTTCCTGTGCGCCCAAATCCCGTAAAAGTCTCATCAAAGATTAACGGAATTTTTTTCCTATTAGCGAATTCTCTTAGCTCTTGGAGTGATTGCTTACTTGCAAATTTTAAACCTGCCGTTGCCTGAATAGGTTCTATTATCACACCTGATAATGGCTCATTTTCTAATTCGGATAGGCTAGCCGTCAGGTCGTCACCATTAGTTGGAAACTCAATAATTTTAGTATCTGGATAAAATGGTCCAAGAGAAATATTTTTGCCTTTCTCGCCTGAAACAGCAAGCGCGCCGAGGGTGCGACCGTGATACCCGCCCGTAAACCCAACAAATTTCTTAGCTCCAGTAAAATGCATAGCAGATTTTATTGCTATTTCTGTTGCTTCAGACCCGCTGATTGAAGGGTGAAACCTGCATAACTCAGCAGGCAGGATAGTACTTAATTCAGAATAAAGTGCTGCCTGAGTACTTGTATTAAAATGTGGGCCAATATGAAAAATGCCTGTTTGAAGCTGTTCTCGAACTGACCTTAATAACGCCTTATGACCATGGCCTAGAGCAGTAGTGCCTGACCCAGAAGCAAAATCTAAATAGGATTTGCCAGTTTCATCTATCAATACGGAGCCTACACCATCTCTGAAGATCGGAGGGGTCTCCATTAGCGAGAAATTCTTGGTTCCAGATGATAGCCTATCTCTAATATTTTTTAGATCAGATGTTACAGGCATCGTGAATAATCTGCCTAACCCATTTTTATTATATCGATAACCTGTTAATTCAACGGCATCTTTTACAAGAGCACCAACGGCTGTCAACACAGGCAGGTTGATGAGCATCTCAAGTTTGGCAATTTGTGAAGAAAATGATAGCCCACCTCCCGCTATTACTACCGCATCCGGTGTCTGTGCGCTCTGTTGCACAAATTCAACAATTTTCTCCAATAAGATTATTGGAGAAAAAGTATTTATGCGTATCTCATCGTTTGCATCAAGCGATAAAGAGGACAGCGTATTAATCTCATATTCCAAGAGATAATTCACACAGTTTTCGGTTATAGTTTTTGTATAGGGCGAAATCAGAAATATATTTTCAAGATTGTATTTTTGGGCTAATTTAACGATTGACCTACTAGGAAACGTTACTGGACATTCCGCAAATTCTTGCAGTTTCTCAATCAAATATTCTTCGTGTTTTTTTCCAAGAATAAAACTAGCTGCATGATCACCGCAAGCTACCGCATCAAGCTTAACAGATTTAAAAATACTTGCGGCCCTTCTCAATGTTTCAAGAGAGGCATATTGCTCCAAATTATGATGCGTTAACGTCTCTGTTTGCGTACCAGCGTCATACCTTGCTGTAAGCCATCCGATATTATCAGGAAGAAAATGCCAGTATTCCTGATCATTCAAGCCATCGCATGGCCACAGAAACCCAATATTCTTATCAAATTCTGACATTAAACTCTATCCCTGATAGTGCCATCAATGCTTTATGATACCTAAGCGGTATACGCGATAGCTTCTAGATCTGGCGTGTACAAACTTTCTAAAATTGAAATAAGACTATCCTGAATCTCGATATGCGCGTGAGGCAAAGGAACATCACTTGGCAATAATTGATAATGGCTCAAACACATTGTAAGATGCTCCAACTTACTATTTTTTAATTCAATGAATTGTAAGAACTGTTTAATATCTGGCTGCTTTAATTGCGCAATCAGGTTAGTTAATTTGGTTTTTGTATTACTACGAAGCTGATGCCGAATTTTATCTATTACAGCCACACCATTCGAAGACTGTACCCTGAAATAAAAATTCATCCTACCAAGGTTTGATAAAAATTCAGGATAGATATACAAATCATGACGATCAGAGGAATTCAGATTCAAAGCGCCCTGAAACCCAGTTATTGTTTCGGCTGTTAATATATAGGATGCAAGCCAAAACAAATAATAATCCCGCGCACCACTAGCCTTAAAAGCAAGGCTAATAGCTACCCTTGTTTGATTGTCTTTTTGCCCCACCTTTTTAACACCGCCTCCCCATTGCGGCGCACCCACCAAGCACTTGCTTAAGAATGGAAAGGTCGCAAATTTATTATCGACACAATCAACAAGCTGTTGATGCTCTATATTACCTACCATACAAATTAACGTATTTGCGGCGACGTATTCTTGTTTTAGAAAATCTTGTAAATCTTCGATTTGCAACTCTGATATAGTCTTATAAGAACCTACGATAGGTCGTCCATACGACTGTTTAGGGAAGCAAATCGCATTAAGTGAGTCAAATAGTGTTTCATCCTTATCTTGCGATAATGCATCTATTTCTCTGCAGATATCAGATTTAGCATCAATCAAGCCTTGTTTGGATAACCATATTCCAGAAAAAATATTCCATAATACATCCACACATGCCTGAAGCTTGTCTCGGTTTATGAAATTAATAACAAAGCATGTATTCTCTAACTCGGTGAATGCCGTGAGCGTGAATTCCCGATTTGCAATTCCAGAATAAATATCAGAGCGATGAGTCTGCGAATATGCCCCAAATAAAGTATGTTCTAATAAATGGGCTAGACCGTTTTTCCCCAGTGGATCAGAGCTACTTCCAGATTTCACACATAAGCATAAGGTTGTGCTTGATACGGTGGCATCATAGTGGCTTGCAACCTTTAGCAAGTTGGATAATTCAGAAATTTTCGTTTGTTCCATTGGTATCATTACTACATTTCAATATTTGAATTTAGCTTCCATATATTTCGACAAAAACATTAAAAATCCAACTATCAAAAGATAAAGACAAGTAAGCTCGATAAGTACTTCAATGACAACAAAATGAACAAAAATGAGGTCATTTGCAACTTTTGTTAGCTCATTTACCGAAATTACGGATAGCAATGAAGAAGCTTTAATAACATTTGCTAATTCGTTGGTTAGCGGCGGAAGACTTAACCTTAGAGCCTGAGGAATTAACACTAACCTGAATGTTTGAATGCGCGACAGTCCGATTGCCCTTGATGCATCTACCTGCGATGCACCAATTGAATCAATAGCGCCTCTGAAAATTTCAACTGAATAGCCAGCACCAATAAGAGAGAGAGCGACAACACCTGTCCAAAATTCGTTAAAGACAATTCCAAATTCTGGAAACAAAAAGTAAATAATTGATATATGAACTAAAGGAGGTGCACCTCTGGTAAACTCGACAAACGCAATAATAAGATAACGAGATATTCTACCGCCCATCATACGAAACGCAGTAAGGAAAATACCTATAATCACTGATGCAATCACTGTAATCAAGCTGATTTTTATAGTTAGCCAAAATGCAGCTAGCATATCTGGCAATATCTGGTACATAAACGCTAAATCTAAAGTCATTTTCTATCCCTTGGTTCCTATAATCAGCGTTGAGACAGATTTTTAATCTGGAGACTAGTGCCAATTCTTCTTTCCAGATAAATAGATAATTGTGTCATAGCAACAACAAAGGCGACATATAATACTGCCTGAGCAAATAACATTTCAAGAAATTTAAAACTATCGGAAATGATGGCATTCGCAGCCTTATGAAGTTCAAAAACTGTAATTACAGATAAAACAGACGATGCTTTAATGAGATTGGACATCTCATTAGCCATTGGGGGCAACATTCTTAAAACTGCCTGAGGAAGTATAACGAAAAAGAGTGTATGAAATTTTCCAAGCCCAAGAGCAAAAGCGCCTTCATACTGTCCATCATCCATAGACAGAATTGCGGCTCTTGCAATTTCAATCTGATAGCCAGCGCTATTAAAAGACAAAACCATAATGCCTATCCAGAATGGAGATATTTTAAGACCAAAGACTGGCAGCAAAAAATAAGCAGCATAGATTTGGACAAGGATTGGCGTACCTCTGACTACAAACACATAAAAATCAATTGTTATAGATACTAAAAACGGAATATTATAAGCTCGTAGAATGCCAAAAGGCACACCTATAACTGTGGCTATAAAGAACCCGATCAAGCTTAATTCTATTGTAAGCATTAGCCCCGGCAAAAGCCGGGGCATTTGGTCTATGATAAAAATGAAATCCATAATATGATTCCACTTATGGGCAGCGGCTTACCAAGTTGGTGCCTCATCTGGCAGTAAATCAACAAAAGACTGACCAAACCATTTTTCTTGCAATGATGCCAACGTGCCATCTGCCTTCATATCTACTATAATCTGATTGACTGCAGACCTAAATGACTCGTCTTCCTTACGAAACGCCATTGATGTATATTCCGCTTTCCACATGTTAGAGGTAAATGGAATAACAGTAAAATCATCACTTGTTTGCGCAAAAGCGAGGAGGCTTACAAGTGTTGATGCATAAGCATCAAGACGACCAGAACGCATTGCTGCATATGCCACTTCATCTTTATCATAAGTTTTGACTTCACCGTCATAAGTTATACCGTTTTCTTTTGCAGCAAGTGCAAGCTGATTAATTTGTGGTGTGCCGGCTCCAGCTGATACAACTTTTCCGCCAAGCATCGCGGGAGACGTAATTCCTGAATCCTTCATAACCAACAATCCCGAACTTGCATCCATGTATGGATATGAAAAGTTAACCCGCTTATATCTCTCTTCAGTGGCTGTCATACCACCCAAAATCAGATTAAAATCGCCATTATATAGTGATTGAATAACAGTTGACCAATTTGTGTCTTTCGGTGTTGGCTCAAGACCACCAAGGCGTTTACTGATTTGGGTTCCAACATCGATATCATATCCTACTAGGTTGTTATTTTCGTCCAGAAATTCGAATGGTTTATAACCAGCCTCAAGACCAAACACTAGTTTACCACTAGCTTTTATATCACTAAGCGTATCAGCTGTCGCCATTTTAAATGGCAACAGAATGGCTATAAGACCAACACATAATATTCTTAACATTTTCTTCTCCTTTTCTATTTAATTTAAAGTCAACGCTTTCATAGCAACCAACTTTTCTAAATTTGGGATTGGTCTGGATAATTCCTCACTTCCCAAAAATGCTTTTTCAATAGAATGAGCCGCATCAAGTAAGAATGCGTCTCTATTCTGCTTGGCGACAATCTGAATACCGAATGGCATGCCGAATTCATCCATACCGCAATTGATAACTACTGCTGGACATTGTGTTAGCGTGATGCCCCAACTAATTGCTTCCCAGTCGAGATAGCCTTCATAAACCACATCATCGATATTTGATGGATATTCAAGCTCATGTTCAAATGGTGACACTGACGCAGCAGGTGTAATTAACAAATCAAACTCATCAAAAAAAGCATCACTTTGGCGCACAATGCTACTGTGTTCTAAAAAGGCATTAGCAATATTCTGCGAAGATAGCTTCCTTGCAAGTTCGAGCTCTTTTATGATTACGTCGCCTAATTCATCCCCAAATTCTTTTTCCATAAGCCCAAAATCGCCCAGAAATCCGATGCTCCGCAAAGTCATAAACGTTTTATAGGCGGCTGAGAGATCCATATGCGCTGTTTTAGTAAGTGCAAATAAGGAACTAAATTTTTTTATTTTCGCGTAAAATGTATGCTTGTAGGATTTTGACATAATCGCAAAACCAAGATCATGTGATACCGCAACCTTTAGCTTTTTTAAGTCAATTTCTTCGGCTGGTTGAAGTAGCTCAACAGACTGCGATTTCGAAAATGGGTCTAAGGGATGCGATTTTGCCATATGACCGAGCAGAAGCTTGCAGTCTGCAGCGGTTTTTGCCATTGGTCCTTCAACATCGAACGGAGACCAAATGTTTGAGCGCCTGCCAGTTCCTACAATACCGTTAGATGGTCTCACTCCAGTTATTCCGCAAAAGCTGGCGGGCGTTCTAAGTGACCCTGCAAAATCAGAACCTGTTGCAAGCGGTACTATTCCAGATGCAACGGCGGCAGCACCTCCGCCGGTTGAAGCACCCGCGCTAAGTAAGGGATTAAATGGATTGCCAGTACTGCCTTGTAATGGGTTTGTTGTTGTTGCACCAAAACCATGTTCAGGCACATTGGTTTTTCCAAAAATCATTGCTGATGCATCTTTTAAATGAGCAACGACATCATCGTCATTTTCAACCTTATTATTTTGGAAGAGAGGAGAGCCATAAGTGGTCTTCATCCCCGCAACATCATTTAAGTCTTTGATCCCAATGGGTATGGGAAGAAAACGCTCGTTTGCTATTCTTTGCTCAAAATTTTTGTCAACATCTTTGCTTACGGATAATGCGTTTTCAAAATTTGTTTCTATAACCGCGTTAATCGCCCTATTTACTTGTTCGTATCTTTGAATGCAGCTTTCCATCAAATCGACGCAACTAATCTCTCTCTTTTTGATAAGCGTAACTAAATCTACGGCACTTTTCGCGCAAAGTTCATCGGATTCTATCGGTGTGGCTTTTTTATTCATAAGTAATATGTTGACTGTTGACATTTTAGACTTTTACTTTAGCTTTTTTTTTATCTACAGTCATGTGCTAAATTTATGTCAGAGTGATGCAATAAAAACATCATCATACATAAGGAGTGTATGTTATTGTTTTGGTAATTATGTTTTTTAGAAGGAAAATTAAATGTCATCTGCTACCATCGAACAGGTTTTGCATTTTAAAAATAAAAGAGAGAAGAGATTCCATCATCCTAATCTAGATGAGCTTCAAGGATGGAAAGCGGCACGAGATGAGAAAAATATTCCAAAAGATAGACTAAATGAGGAAAAATCATGGGCGCTAAAGATGGGGCTAACAGGCGCTGACAGTATTGAGGACCGCTCAATACCCACATTCTCGCGCGGAGAGCTTCCTCACTTCGCTGGGATAAATACGTTTTTGAAAGCGCCTTATGCAGAAAATGTGAAAGATGTTAAAAACTATGACGCCACGATATTAGGGGCACCATTTGACGGCGGGACAACTTACCGGCCAGGAACCAGGTTTGGGCCTCAAGGAATTCGAAAAATATCTGCATTATATACGCCTTATAATTACGAAATGGGCGTTGATTTACGAGAGCAGATGTCTTTGTGCGATGCAGGCGATATTTTCACAATTCCTGCTAACATAGAGAAGACTTTCGATCAAATTTCTCGTGCGTGTTCTCATGTTTTCTCTAGTGGCTCATTGCCCGTTATTTTAGGCGGGGATCATTCTATTGGATTTCCGACAGTAAGAGGGATTGCGGAGTGCACCTCCAAAAGAATAGGCATCATTCATTTTGATCGGCACGCTGATATTCAAGAAAAAGATTTAGATGAGAGAATGCATACAACACCATGGTTCCATGCAACCAATCTTGAAAATGTTAGACCTGAAAATTTAGTACAGGTCGGCATCGGCGGATGGCAAGTGCCAAGAGAAGCGGTAGAAGTAGCACGAGAGCGCAACACTAATATTTTAACAATGAGTGATGTTGAAAAATTAGGAATTGATAAGACAATAGAAATGGCATTAGAGCTAGCGTGGAAAGATACCGACATGGTATATATGTCTTTCGATATTGACAGTATAGACTGTGGTTTTGTGCCTGGAACTGGTTGGCCAGAACCTGGTGGCTTCCTTCCACGAGAAGCATTGCAGCTTGTTGCGGGCGTTGCAGCAGAAGGGATATGCGGCATGGAATTAGTTGAGGTATCACCACCGTACGATCAATCGGAAATAACAGCCCTTATGGCGACAAGGGTTATCGTAGAAGTATTAGGGTCGATGACTATGTCTGGCAGTCTTGGTAAACATCGTAAACATATTGATAAACCTGTTGAAATTCTTGCCGGAGAATTTGAAGGAGACAGATGGTCAAATAATGGCTCTGTGAGATAGGAATATTATACATGTTGAGAAATATCCATATGCATGACGGATTTTTACATTCTCATATGTCTGAAAGTGACATCAAAAAAGATATCCTTCTTTTAACAACTGAGTTTATTGATGGGTTTAGCCAGTCAAATGATAAAATGGCGTTTCTTACACTGTCTGGTTTTCCAAATGAATTAGATTCTAAAACTGGCGGCCCGTCTCTAAAACTGGTTAATACCAGAATTGAGACGAATTGGCAGCTTGGTACGGCTAGCCCCTCTTTTGGCAGGAAGGAGTTGAACTATCTTCCCTACCCAAAAGAACTTGTAACGAATGTAACCAACATGATTTTTACCTATGTATCTTTGCATGAAAAGCATGAGGTTAATTTGATCAACTGGATTGCTAAAAAGCATTTTCCTGAAATAGACCAATAGTTCAATTAAATGCAAACACCTCTTTTCACTCACTTCATCTTAAACATTAATAGACAAATAACTTATATTTTTTAGTTTTGAATTCAACTAATAAAACCAGAACTAAGATTTATAACTTAACCTGTCGCACCAATGTTGATTTGTTCATCATGTTTGATGTTTTGTTTTAGGAACCATTTTTTTTGC
>Ga0181601_10001188_pt1 | contig 22141 bp, 14 predicted proteins | sample 041ome_8_FD_133020 | JGI IMG/M metagenome (GOLD analysis project Ga0181601, IMG submission 133020) | Coastal salt marsh microbial communities from the Groves Creek Marsh, Skidaway Island, Georgia - 041407BS metaG (megahit assembly) | ecosystem: Environmental > Aquatic > Marine > Intertidal zone... | reverse complement strand
CTCTGCCGCCAGTTCCAGCAGCTTGTGGCCCATCGCCGCCCAGGCGCGCATGAACTCGGGCGTTCCCGCGTCCGCGCCATTGTCAGCCGCGTCGAGGATCGGCTGGCACATGTCGACGATTTCGCCGATGCGCCCGCCGCTCTCCATCGCAATGGCGACGCTGAGGTTCCAGATGTAGTTCTTAAAGGGAGAATAGAGTGCCACGCGCTTAGACCTCCGCCGGCTTGAACAGGCAGGGATCGGGGATAGCCTTCGGCATGGTCTGCGGGCCGCCAACGCCTACACCCCACTGGTCCATGATGCGCGGAGCAGGCTGGTAAACAGTGGGCTGGAAGCTCTCGAAGTCCACCTCTTCCAGCTCGGCCGTGTATTCGACGGCAAAGCCGTTGGGCGTGACGAAATAGCTGAAGGTGTTGTCGCCAGCAGTATGGCGGCCCGGCCCCCAGCGGCACTCGATATCGCGCTGCTTCAGGCGCGAGATACCGCGCATCATGTCATCCAGACCCAACATGTCGTAAGCGACGTGGTTGAGGCAGGGCGGCCCGGGCAAGAGGGCGATCCGGTGATGCGCGCTGTTGCAACGCAGGAAACACATGAAATCGCCCAGCCAGTCAGACACCTTGAAACCAAGCACATCGGTGAAAAACTTCACCATCGCCTGATGGTCTGGCGAATGCAGCACGATGTGGCTGATCTTGACCGGCATGCCTTCCCAGCGTTCCATCGCCCGCTTGTCGAGCTTCTTCACATCCGCAGAAATCTCGAACGGCAGGCCTTCAGGCGAGAAGAAGCGGAAGCCGTAACCGCCGCCGGGCGCTGTTAGGTCGCGCGGCTCGTGAATGATCTCGCAGCCAGCTTCGGCCACCTTGCTGTACAGCGCGTCGACATCGGCGCGGCTGTCTGCCGCCAGCGCAATAACTTCCACGCAGTTGGTGCCCGAAGCGTGCAGGCGAACCACATGATGCTCGTCATGACCGTGGGTCTTGAACCACGCCATGCCATCGTCGGAAGCCACTTCGACAAGGCCCCAGTTGTCAGCATAGAATGCGCGCTCGGCATCGAAGTCCTCGACCCCGTAACCGACATAGCGAATTTCCGTCACTCGGCTCATATTTCAGTTCCTGGAATTGGTAGTTCAGATTGGCTGCGCGGTGACTTCAAACATCTCCGCAGTTGCCTTGTGATTGTCGACCGGCGGCCCCTTGCCAAGCTGGCCGTGGCAAATCGCCAGCGAGCTTTCGACAATGTAGCGGCATCGATCAAAGCGCCGCTCGCGGTAAGCGGCAAAGGCTTCTTCCGGTGTGTCCGCCTTCGCCAGTTCCTCGGCCAGTACGATGCTGTCCTCGATTGCCATGCCAGCGCCCTGCCCCAGATGCGGCGTGGTGGCGTGCACGGCATCGCCCAGCAGGACCACGCGGCCCTTACTCCACGGACCGTAGACCATCATGCCCTCCAGCGGGCGATAGACCACGCCATCGTCGTCAGTGATATGTTCTGCCAGCTCACGGATGGGCTCTGCGGTGCCCGCGAGCTTCTCCCGCATGACCTGCGCCAGCCCTTCCTTCTCATACCAGGGATTTCCCGGCTCCGGCGTGGTGACATACATGTACATCAGCTCTTCGCTCATGGGCACGAGGCCAACGCCGGTCGGCCCGTTGTAGACATGCAGGGAATCAAGGTCCGCCGGGCGCGGCAGGTTGTAACGCCACACGGCCTGGCCAGTGTATTCCGGCTTTTCTGCGTCGGGCAGGATCTTCTGACGGGTATCGGAATAGACCCCGTCCGCGCCGATCACGATATCGAACCGCCCTTCGCTGCCGTCAGAGAAGCGGACCGTAACGCCCTCGCCATCATCCTCGATGCTGTCGGCGGTGACACCAAGGCGCACCTCTGCACCTGCCGCGATCGTGCGGTCACCCAGCACCTTCTGCAACGCCGGGCGCGCAATGCCGACATTGGCAGGATAGCCATCGACCAGGCGCGGGCTCGGCACTTTCGCCACTTGCGTGCCATCGGGCGCATGGACCGCCACAAAGTCGAACCCCATGGCAGCATCCATGTAATCGTCGAGCAGGCCCAGCTGGTGCATGGCGCGCAAGACATTGCCCTGCTGGATGATGCCCACGCCGTACACTGCCCAATTGGGATCCTTTTCGATAACGCTGACGGTGTGACCTTCACGGCGAAGCGCGATTGCAGCGGTAAGCCCGCCGATGCCGCCACCGACAACGAGGATATTCAAGTTCTTCATGGGCCTGTCCCGGATGAGTTAGCGTGCATGATTTCAACACTGCCTGCACGACGGAAACAGCGATCAGCCAGAGCTCGACATGCAAATTCGCCGAGCAGCCGACCGTTTTCTGCCAGCCGCGCCGAAGGCAATCACAGTTGATCGGCAATCAGTCCAATTTTTTCTTTTGCTTGTTTATCATCACCGATATCAATGAACAATGAGGCTCGACAATTTTGATCTCAACCTGCTGGTTGCCTTCGATGTGCTGACGCAGGAACAGAATGTCACACGGGCGGCAAACCGCCTGAACGTGACCCAGTCAGCCATGAGCGCATCGTTGAAACGGCTGCGCGAAAGCTTTCAGGACGAAATCCTCACACAGCACGGCAAGAAGATGATTCCGACGCCCTTCGCATCGGCAATGCAGCCGGAGGTTGCGGCGAAGCTTTCGGAACTGCGTGCGCTGATCGCACGGCAAGGCCGCTTCAACCCGGCCAGTTCCGAACGGACATTCCGCATCGCCGCCTCCGACTACATCACCACGGTGCTGCTTGTGCCGTTGCTAAAGGATCTGGCCGAGGAAGCGCCGGCAATCCGCTTTACCTTCGAGCAACCCGGCCCCGCCTCGCAGATTGCCCTGGCGAACGCAGAAATCGACCTGCTGCTGACGCCCGAAATCTTCGTCCATCCCGACCATCCCTACGAGCCTGTGTTCGAGGAAAACCACGTTACCGTCTGCTGCAAGGACAATCCGCTGGCCGAGCAAGGCCTGACTCCCCGAACATTCACGGATGCGGGGCACGTGGGCGTGAGTGTGTCGAGGAAATCTACTTACGCCGAAGAGTGGTTCGAAAAGCGCGGGGTCGAGCGACGGATCGAGGTGCTGGCCCCATCGTTCATCCAGGCGCCATTCCTTGTTCCGGGCACGATGCGGATATGCGTGATGCATGAAAGGCTGGCGCTGTTCATGGCTGAGCGCCTGCCCCTGCACATCCTTGAAGTGCCCTTCTCCATCCCGCCGATGCAGGAGGTGATGCAGTTTCACGGCACCCGCAAAGCCGATCCCGGCCTGCTCTGGCTGCGGAGCAGGATCGCAGAAAAAGCCACCAGCCAATAGCCCGGTGTTTGGCTGAAGCTGAAGGCTAGGCGGGTCGAACCGGCGGAAAGTTGCTGGCACAGGCTGCAAGCATGGCCTGAGTGTCTGCCAGGCTGGCAGCCTCGGCACCTTCCGGAAGCGGGCGCATCTTTGCTTGCGGCGGGAAGGTGCCATAGCCGGCAAACAGGCAATGCCAGCTCATCGCGCCATAGGCAGGCACGCTGAAAGTCTCGGCGATGGTCGCCCCCATGTCCTTGTGGGTGAACCATGCCGTCATCATCGCCTTGAGATTGTCCGACAGCGCGTGATTGGCCGCATTGTCTCGCCAGAACGCCGTGTCGCTCCGCTGGTTCAAGCGATAGTGGGCAACGATGTAATCGCGAATACTCTCATAGCGGGCAGCGATCTGCTGGTTGAAGCGCTCGCGATGGTCTGGCGCGAAGCCGCCCTGTTCGAAGGCTTGTGCAAATTCCAGCGCAGTGGCGATAACGATATGCAGCGCAGTCGCTTCCAGCGGCTCGATGAACCCTTGCGACAATCCCACGGCAAGGCAATTGCGATTCCAGCTGTTCCTGACCCGGCCGACCTTCATTTTCAGGAAGCGGACCGGTTCTTCGCTGTCAGCCATGCCGATTGCGGCGCGCAGCTCTGCCTCCGCTGCTTCATCCGAGATGTATCGCGAGGAGTAGACATAGCCGTTCCCGGTGCGGGCCGTGAGCGGGATGTGCCAGCGCCACCCTGCCTTCATCGCGATGCTTTGCGTTTGCGGCTGCATGGCATCATCGCGCGCCGTGGGCATGACAACCGCAGAATCAGCAAACAGATTGCTGGAAAAGGGCAGGAATTCCTCCCCCAGCGCCTGCTGCATGATCAGCGCGCGAAAGCCCGAACAATCGACGAAAAAATCACCGTCGATGCGTTCACCACCTTCACAGAGCAAGGCGGCGACATCGCCACCTTCAGACAGCTCGACCTGCTCCACCTTGCGCGGCAGGTGGGTGACCCCGCGCGCAACCGCCCAATCGCGCAGGAAGCCGCCCAGCTTGTAGGCATCGAAGTGATAGCCATAGCTTGGCGCGAACGGGAAATTGGCGGACGGATGCGGCTCCTTCCCCTGATCCGCCAGCTGGGCTGCGAGGAACCAGTCATCAGGCCGGGCCGGCACGTCAAAACCGCGCCTTGCCAGCCTGCAATTATGTTCAAAGCCGGGCTCTGTATGCATGTCCACCGGCCCGGGAAACGGGTGGAAATAGCTGTCGAAACCAGGCCGCTCGCTCCAGCCGGTAAAACGGATGCCCAGCTTGTAGGTGGCATCGCAAGGCGCCATCCACTCGCTCTCGGCAATGCCGAGATGGTCGAACATGGCCTTCAGCTGCGGGGTCGAACCCTCCCCCACGCCGATGATGCCGATTTCGGGGCTCTCGATCACGGTGACTTTGCCGCCGCGCTGCGCCCAGCGATGATGCAGCAGGCAGGCCGTGATCCAGCCAGCGCTGCCACCGCCAAGGACGACGATGTGCGGGGGCGCCGCCTCAGTCACTGCACCGGCTGCAGCCGGATGGCGAGGCCGCCGCCCGGTGCGAGATGGAAGCTGTGCTCTTCACCGGCACGCACGTCGAAACTGTCATAGGCGATGTTGTGGCGCGCATCGGTGAGATAGGTTGCGTCAGCTGCGTCCTTCCACACCGAAGCGCGATAGGTCACGCCGTTTTCAAGGAAGGAGAAATCGATCACCACATCGCGCGCGGTGGCATCGTTGATCCCGCCTGCATACCAATCATTGGAATTGCGATCCTTGCGTGCGAAGATGGCATAATCGCCCACTTCGCCAGCGATCAACCGGCTTTCCGCCCATTCAGCCGGTACAGCGCGGATGAATTCCAGCTCGCGCGGATATTGCTCAAGGCTTTCGATGAAGTCGGCCGCCATCTGGATGGGAGAATAGATCGCCAGATAGAGCCCCAGCTGCTTCGCCCGCGTCGAAGCGAGCGGCACGTCATTATCGCCTTTCAGGCTCAGAATGCCGGGCGTGTAGTCCATCGGACCCGAAAGCATGCGGGTATAGACCAGTGTCGGCTCGTGATCGGTGCCGTTGTTGAACGCGCCCCAGGCGTTGTATTCCTGTCCACGCGCGCCTTCCCGGCTGACCCAGTTGGGATATGTGCGGCGCAGGCCGGTGTCTTTCACCGGTTCATGCGGGTTCACCGCCACGCGGTTCGCCGCTGCCACTTGCACAACGCGCAGGTGGTGCTGGACCTGCCGCTGGCCATCGTGCCATTCCATCACCTGGCCCTCGCAAGGATCGGCAATATCAGCATTGCAGCTGATGATGGAGCCGGCGTCCGCCACATAGCCGGTCTTCACCCAATCGATCCCGAGTTGGCCATAGAGCGCCATCGCGTCTTCCAGCTGGGCTTCGTAATTGGCGATATTGCCACCGGTTTCGTGGTGGCCGATCAGGCGCACACCGCGCGTGCGGGCATATTCGGCGACTTCCTGAAGATCGAAATCGGGATAAGCCCGGGTAAAGCTGAAATCGCGGCCATTGCCAAACCATGTGCCGTCCCAGCCATAGTCCCAGCCTTCCACCAGCACGCCGCGAAAGCCGTTGTCGGCTGCGAAGTCGATATACTGCTTCGTGCGCTCCGTGGTTGCGCCGTGGCGATCACCCTGCGCCCATGTCCAGCGGTTGGAGATCATGCCCCACCAGATGCCAATATACTTGCCCGGTTCCACCCAGCTGACATCGCCCAGCACGTTGGGTTCGTTGAGGTTCAGCTCAAGGTCGTTCTCGACCAGGCCCGCAGCATCCTCTGCAATGCGCAGTGTGCGCCAGGGCGTGGTGAAAGCGCCCTGGCGGACCACTTTCGCACCGCGGCTTGCAGGGGCAAGGGCAGAACGGAAGCGCTGGCCTTCCATCCGCTGTAGCGACATGCCCGAATAATCCACCAGCGCAGCTTCATGCAGCGAAAGGTGCGTGCCATCGCCAAGCCGGAAGGTGATCGGCGTATGCGCCACGGAAACGCTATCGATCGGGGTGTTGTGATAGAGTTGCTCGTAGCGGTTCCAGTCTCCTGAATGGATCCACCACGCCTCACCCTCGGGTGCGATGTTGAACTCCGTCAGTTCGTCCGCAATGCGCGTTTCGCCGCGATCCGGCAATTCATAGCGAAAACCCACGCCGTTATCGAACACGCGCAGCCGCACCGTGAATTCGCGCGCCAGCTCGTCCTGCTGGCGAAACGTGGCGGAAATCTCGTTGTGCCGGTCCGTGACGAACCGGCGCTCGCCCCAGGGCTGTTCCCAGGTGCTGTCAGCACTCGCTTCGTCCTCTGCCACGATGGCAAAGTTGCGCCGCATCGGGTCTTCGTCCTGCAGATTGAAGCCGAGCGTGGAAGGCGCGACCAGCATCGCCCCGTCGCGCGAGACCGACCAGACGGGCTTGCCCTCGCCATCGGTTTCCAGCGTCGCGGTGATGCGCCCGTCAGGAGACGACACGGTTCCGGCTAGCGCCACAGAGGGGAACCAGAGAGCGACTGAAAGCAGCACAGCGCAGCGCAGGAAGGTCATGGCTTCACCAGAATTGCGGCATAGGCGGGAAGCGTTTCAGACGACGCGCCGTTGATCGCGGCAAGCACCTCGCCAGCTGCCAGTTCGCCGGGAATCGATATCTCGGACTGGCCGAGATTGAAAAACGCACGCACACACTCTTTGCCTTCGCTCCGCTCGATCAGGAGCAAGTCGCCACGCACTTCGCAGGCAGAGAACTGCCCATGTCGCAGGGCCGGATGGGCCTTGCGCAAGGCAAGCATGGCGCGGGTGTGGTTCAGCAATGAATTGTCATCGCGGTTCTGCGTTTCCACGGAGCGGGTGCGGTTGTCCTCGCCCAGCGGAAGCCAGGGCGTGTTGCTGCCAAAACCGCCGCAGCCGCAATCTTCCCACGGCATCGGGGTGCGCGCACCATCGCGGCTCAGGGTCAGCGGCCAGTTGGCGATCGCTTCCGGATCGTGCAGTTGCTCGAACGGGATATCGACCTGCGTCAGGCCCAGTTCCTCACCCTGGTAAAGAATGATGTTGCCGCGCAGGCATGCCAGCAGCAGTGCCTTCATCCGGGCGAAGGCATCGCGATGGCCGTTTTCGATCCAGCGAGACAGCGCACGTGGAGCGTCGTGGTTCTCGAAGGCCCAGCTGGGCCAGCCCAGGCCTTCCTGCTCCGGCCAGTTCGACAAGGCCTTGCACACCAGCTCGCCGGTCAGCTTGTCGGCATAGAGAAAGTCAAAACCGTAAGCCGAATTCAGATGGGTTTCACCAGCGGTGAAGGCCTTCATCTCCTTGTCGGCATCGTCTCCGCCCACTTCGGCGACGGTGAAGATCCCATCGTACTGATCGGTCAGGGCGCGGATCCGCTCGATGAAGCGGGGAATGTCGGCGTGCGACTGGTTGTGAAGCTTCAGCTGGAAATCGAACGGCCGGGTGCGCGGCTTGCCATTTTCCGGCGCCGGCGGATTGTCGCGCAACTGCGGATCATGCATCGCGAAGTTGAGCGCATCGATGCGGAAGCCATCGACCCCGCGATCAAGCCAGAAGCGCATCACGTCCAGCACGGCATCCTGTACATCGCGATGATGCAGGTTCAGCTGCGGCTGCGAGGACAGGAAGTTGTGCAGATAATACTGCCGTCTCCGGGCGTCCCACGTCCACGCGCCCCCCCCGAAGACGGACTGCCAGTTGGACGGTGGCGACCCGTCGGGCTTGGCATCCGCCCAAACATACCAATCCGCCTTTGCGTTTGAGGTGTTAGAGCGGCTTTCGACGAACCATGGATGGTCGTCCGAAGTATGAGAATAAACCTGATCAATCAGGACCTTGATGCCCAGCTCGTGCGAACGAGCGACCAGCGCGTCAAAGTCTGCCAGCACCCCGAAGATCGGATCCACATCGCGATAATCGGCCACGTCATAGCCGAAATCCCTCATCGGGCTGGTAAAGAAGGGGCTTACCCAGATGGCATCGACGCCGAGCGAGGCCACGTGGTCCAACTTGCTGGTAATCCCGGGCAGGTCGCCGATGCCATCTCCGTTGGAGTCCATGAAACTGCGCGGATAGATCTGGTAGATCGCCGCGCCCTTCCACCAGGGCAAAGATGAACTCGACGCGCTCACCGGGCATCCTCCTTCGCACGGCACAGCGCCCAGCCGAAAGCCGGCAAGGTGAAGGCAGCACTTCCCGGCGCACTCACCGCGTCAGGGCAGTTGCCGGACAGCGTTTCAAACTGGCGCGCCCGGTAGTTCAGCTGGATATTGGCCGAACGCTGCTGAGCGCTGGTGTTGAACACGGCGAGATATTCGGTCCCGTCAACGGAATCGAAGCGGGCTGCTGCGAAAATGCCTGGCTCCTGTTCGTAATGGCGGATCTGCTGGCGTCCACGGGTGAGAGCGGGATGTGCCTGGCGGATGGCGGAAAATTCGGCGATCAGCCGGTAGAGCGGATGGTCGCGATCGAAATTGCTGTCGGCTGTGGTGCCATCCGCGCCGATCAGCAAGTTATCATTATAGTCCGGGGTGCGGCTGGGGAACATGTCCTCTCGCGCCTTCTGGTCATCGCCATCGCCGACGAAACCCTGTTCGTCTCCGTAATAGATCACCGGCGAGCCGCGCAGGCTCATCATCATCGCATGGCCCAGCTTCACCCGGTCCAGCAGCTCTTTCTGGCTGATGCCCGGCATATCCTGGCGGATCAGGGTGGAGAAGCGGCCCATGTCATGGTTGCCGAGGAAGGTCGGCAGGTTGCGCGCGGTTTCTTCCCCGCCTTCATACAGGACATCACCATCGAACATGTGGGCGAGGACAACCGTGCCCTGATCGCGGCCCAGCACGTCACGCATGGCCGCCTGGAATGCGAAATCGAGCACCGCCGGCAAGCCATCGCGCCGGGTATATTCCGCAATATAGCCGTTTTCCGGAATGTCCTTGTAGACCTCGCCGAACATGTGGAAATTCGGAATGCCTGCGGCGGTCGCGCAGCTTTGCATTGCGGGCACGAATTCCTGCCAGAAGCCGGGATCGACATGGCGCGCGGTATCGATCCGGAAACCGTCGACCCGCGTCTGGGAAATCCAGTCGCAGAATATCTCCTGCATCCCCGCCCGCACCCGCGGGTGTTCGGTAAACAGGTCATCAAGCCCGGAGAAATCGCCATAGCGGCTGTCTTCGCCGGTGAAACTGCTGTTGCCACGGTTGTGGTAATAGATCGGATCGTTGAGCCAGGCGGGCACCTTCACGTTGCGCTCTGCCTCGGGCACCTGCGGGATATAGGCGTAGTTAGGATCGACAAGCAGGGCAAAGTTTTCCTCGCTTGAATCCTCATGGCCCATGAAGCCGGGATTGATCGCTTCGCCATCCGGCCCGCCGCGCGTGGAATAGGGATAATCGCCCAGGCTGCGGTATTCGAAATTGGTGTCCGGACCATCGGCGTAGGTGATCACGTCAGCCGTGTGGTTGGTGATGATGTCCATGTAGACCTTCATCCCGCGCGCATGGGCAGCTTCGACGAAGGCGGCAAATTCCTCACGCGTGCCGAAGTGCGCATCGGGCCGGGTGAAATCCGTTACCCAATAGCCGTGGTATCCCGCACTTTCCTGGCCCGGAGGGCCCTGCACCGGCTTGTTCTGGAATATGGGGGCGAACCAAATGGCGGTGATGCCCATGCCCTGCAGATAGTCGAGCCGGCTGGTCAGCCCGGCAAGGTCGCCGCCGTGGAAGAAACCGCGCGCCTCCGGATCAAAGCCGGTGGCCAGCCGATCACCGGCAAAGCCCCCCAAATCGTTGGCAGGATCGCCATTCTCGAACCTGTCCGGAAGGACAAAGTAGACCACTTCCTCGCTCGGCAAACGCTCAAGGTAGGTCGCGGCCTGGCCCGCATCGACGGCCTCTTCACCAGTTGCACAGGCAGACAGGGCCACGCTGGCGAGCATGGTCGCCACGGCTCTGTTCAGGGTCGGGCGCGGGCTCATGCGGTTACCTCGGTGCGGGCGGCAGAATTGATCAGGGATTGCAGCAAATCGATGTGGCGGCCCATCGGCTTCACCTGTTCGACCAGCGACAGTTCGGTGTCGTCCAACAGCACATGCAGTTCCACTTCCGGAATCGCATTGGCGACCGGGTTGTATGCCTGCGCTTCCACCCCTTGCCCGGCAAAGACCTGGAACCACGCGACTTCGGTGAACAACTCTTCATGCTCGCGATGAATGAAGCCCGATGCGCGCCATTGCGCCATCTTCGCCGTCAGCGTTTCCGGCAATTCCATGTTGCGAACATGGTCCCAGAAAGGCTGGCCGTGGCGTTCGTTGGCGGTGTAGTGAAGCACCAGGAAATCGCGCACACGCTCCCATTCGAAGGTGCTTTGCGCGTTGAACCAGTCAACGATTGCCGGATCGGATCTGCCATTGGGCAACACGGCCAGGAAGCGGCTGATCGCGCTCTGGATCATGTGGATCGATGTCGATTCCATCGGTTCCATGAAACCAGCCGCCAGGCCGATGGCGAGGCAATTGTTCTTCCAGTGTACGCGCCGCCTGCCAGTGGTGAAGCGGATCGGCCTGGGATCGGCCAGGGCCTTGCCGTCAAGATTGGCAAGCAAGGTGTCACTTGCTTCGTCATCCGACAGGAATTCGCTGCAATAGACCAGCCCGTTGCCGATGCGGTGCTGCAAGGGGATGCGCCATTGCCAACCGGCCTTGCGGGCGATCGCCCTGGTGTAGGGCGTGAAGTCGCCGCCCCCTTCGCAGGGCACCGCCATGGCCCGGTTGCAGGGCAGGAAATTGCTCCAGTCCTCGAAACCGGCTGCAAGCGCGCCTTCGATCAGCAATCCGCGAAAGCCCGTGCAATCAATGAAGAAATCGCCTTCGATGCGCTGGCCACCATCCAGCACGATGGCGGTGATATCGCCGCTCTCGCCGTGCTGTTCCACGCTGCCGATGTTGCCTTCGATCCGCTTTGCGCCGCGGCCTTCGGCAAAGCGCCGCAAATAGGCCGCGTAAAGGCTGGCATCGAAATGATAGGCATAGGGCATCTCGCGCCCGGCAGAGGTCTTGCCGCAATGCATCCGCATGGTGCGCGCAGCCAGCTCGTTCAGGGAGTAGCGCTGTAGCGGCTTGGCAAAGCCGGCGTGTTTCGCGCGAAGCCAGTAATGCTGAAAGGGAAGCAGGCCCACCGGACGGCCGATATCGCCAAAGGCGTGCATGTAGCTTTCGCCTTCACGCCGCCATCCGTCGAATTCAATGCCCAGCTTGAAGCTGCCGCGTGTCTCGCGCAGGAACTCCGCCTCATCCAGCCCCAGTGCGGAATTGAACAGGTGGATCTGCGGGATTGTCGCTTCACCGACGCCAACCGTGCCGATGGCATCGCTTTCAACAAGTGTGATCGAAGTTCCTTCAGGTGCGAACCGCGAAAGGGCAGCTGCTGACATCCAGCCAGCCGTGCCGCCCCCTGCAATCACAATCCTGAACGTTTCCTCGCTGTGCATCTTTCCCACTCATTACTTTTTCCGCTGACCATGGCCGAAATCTGGCCTGGCCGCGAGGGGGTCCGGCGGGGAGAGCGGGAGAGGAGTGCCCCCATAGGGAGTACTCTCTCCCCGCCGAATTTTCGACCGCCTCAGAAGCGGTACGATACACCGACCAGGTAAGTCCGGCCGTAGCGTTCGTAATCGATGATCTGCTCACGATCGCCAGACTGGTAGTTGATGAACGGATCGTCCGTGAGGTTGAGAGCCTGCAAGGTGAAGGCCAGGCCTTCCAGCGAACCCTCTTCGAAGCGGTAGCCGACCTGCGCATCGAAGATCGATTCCGCATAGGTCTGGCGGAACGAACGGCTGGCCGAGATACCGATGAACTCCGCCAGGAAGCTCGAACGATAGCGATGGCTCAGGCGCGCTTCGAAGCCGCTGTTTTCGAAGTAGACAGTCGAGTTGACCACCCACTTGGACAGGCCCGGAACGTCCACGTTGAACGAACCGCCGCCAGGAGGCGTTACCGTCAGCTTGCTGTCGGTATAGGAGGCGCTGGTCTGGAAACCGAAGCCTTCGAGTGCGGATGATACCATATCGAACGGCAGCGACAGCGTGGCTTCGACACCGAAGATGTTGCCACTTGCGCCGTTGTCCGGACCGCTGACAAAGCCAAGGGTCTGCTGGCCGCTCTGGCTGAACGCATCCAGCTGGGCACCGGTAAGCGAAGGCACCAGGTAGGTGAAGTCGCGCAGGACCGAAGCGTTCGGGTTCACGAAGTCTTCCAGCCACTTGTAGTAGGTGGCCACTGACAGGTAACCGCCACCACCGAAGTAGTATTCATAGGAGGCATCAACACCCGTCGCCAGGTAAGGCCGGAGCTGCGGGTTGCCGCCGCCACCGCTGAAGATCGAGCCGAGGGGAGCCTGCGGCTGGTTGGCGATGGAGGAGTTCGACGAGGCATTGAGCTGGTCCATACGCGGGCGAGCCAGCGTCTGGGCCGCACCAAGGCGGAAGATCATGTCGTCGCTGATATCGAAGTTGAACGTCGCGCTGGGCAGGACCCGCAGATATTCGTCGCCATCAGAAGTCGGGGTGCGCACCGCGCCAATGCCGCCGGGCGAGTCAAAGCCGGACGAGCTCTGGTCGGTATGCACGAACTGGATGCCGATATTGCCGTACATCGGCAGGCTGCCCAGCATCGTGTCGAGGTCAAGGCGGACATAGCCGGTGTAGACCTTCTCGTTCACCGTCCAGTCGCCCGGGAAGGGCAGGCTGGAGCTCTGAACGTCGGTCAGCACATAGGTGCCGTCTTCGAGCAGCACGAACGGATCATAGGCGATCTGCGGGCCGAAGCCGAGGAAGCCGAGTGTTGCCATCGACTCAAGCTGTGCACCTGCGGGAACCGCCGCACGGGTAACCGCACCCTGCGAAGCATAGACCGAGGGGCCGCCCGACAGGCTGAGGAAGTTCTGCGTGATGTCGCGCGACTTGGTGCGATCATCAAACGCCACGCCAACAACCACGGCATCAATGAAGCTGCCATCGACGTTGAAGCCCAGTTCGGCACGAGCGGTCCACAGTTCGTCATCGGTGACAGTGTCGTTGATGAAGCCTGCCTGCACGATGCCGCCGGCACCCCAGCCGCGCGGGTCGGTCAGCTGGATCAGCGCCGGATCGGAATAATCGATCGTGTTGCTGAACACATAGGGGAAGCCGCTGTCGCTGCGGGTTGCAACCACCGTGTCGGAAGGCGCGGTGGGATCGGCCGCATAGCTGAGACCGGCATAGCTTTCGATCTGCTGCAGGCGACGTTCCGCACTCGAGTAGGCGATGTCAACGTCAAGGAAGAGCGCATCGTTTTCGTAGCGGGTGTTCCAGCCGGCTGCGAAAGTCTCGGTCTCCTTGCGGTCAAAGTCGTTGCGGACCACCGGCTGCACGCCAGCGTAGGTTACGCTGTCGGCAAGGCCGTCGCTGTTGCTGACGTCGGTGATGGTGGTGGTGGCCCCCCAACCCGGGTTCAGCGGGAATTCGATGCCACGCTGCGGAATACGCTCGCGATAATCGGCATAGAACAGGTCAATCGAGGTGCTCCATTCCGTATTCGGCTTCCATTCGAGGGTGCCGAACAGGCCCAGGCGATCAAGGTCAACCGAACGGGAGTACGGCTTCATGCCGCCCAGAACCAGCGCACCCTGCGAACCGTCAGGCGCATTGCCAGCGTCGACATCGCCCTGACCGAGGCCGGGATAGCCCCATGCGTTGAAGCGTTCGACCTGGCTCGGGCTTGACTGGTAAGCCGCACCAAGCGCAATACCGAGCGTGTCGTCAGCGAACTGGTCAACATAAGTGCCGGTGGCGCGATAGCCCCAGCCGGGCGTGTCGGGGTTGAGCGAACCGTCTTCATTGAATTCGAGACGCCCGCTGACCGAGATGATGCGCTCACCCTTCGCGAGGGGGCGGATCGTGCGCAGGTCCACCGTACCGGCAAGACCCTGGCCGATGAGTCCGGCATACGGCGTCTTGTAGACAACGCCGGTATCGATCAGTTCGGACGGATACTGATCATATTCAACGGCGCGGTTGTCGCCCGAGGAAACGATCTGGCGGCCATTCAGCAGCGAGTTCGAATAGTCCGGGCCAAGGCCGCGGATGGAGAGGCTCTGCGCACGGCCGTCTACACGCTGCACGGCGAGGCCGGGCAGGCGGCCGAGCGTTTCGGCGATCGAGACGTCGGGCAGCTTGCCGATGTCTTCAGCCGAGAAGGCTTCAGCGATCACGGGTGCGTTGCGCTTGATGCCGGCTGCCGATTCGAGCGCCTGACGGTAGCCGGTCACGATAATCAGATCGTCGGCGGAATCTTCCGAAGCGGCTTCGGTCGAAGTGTCCTGTGCCTGGGCCACACCTGGCAGGGCCAGTGCGGCAATGGCAAATGCGGTGGTGCTTGCACCGATGCGAAGGGTGTTACGGATGTTCATTCTGTCCCCCGGAAAAAAGGCCGGGTGAACTTCTTCGTCCCATCCGGCGTTCCAACTCCAAAACTCGCGGGTCTTCAGGCTCTTTGGCCGTGCTCGCTTGGTGTCTACTTACGGGGTAGATGCAGCGTGACGGAAGACAGCATACGTATACGCAGCTGAATTGAGCCCATTTAATTCGTGAAAAAACGAATGATTTTCAGACCTTTAGAAACAGGTTTAAAGTCAGCCGACCTCGCCGCGGATCAGCATCCGGAGCAAAGTCACCGCCCAGCGCAGCGCAATGCAGCGTGTTCCCGCGATAGGCGATCAGGCGGTTTGGCAACCCGTCTACCTTGTGCGTGCGGCTGAACAGCGGGGAGTCTTCCCCGATGTAGCTCGCGGGTGGAATCCCGTGCGCGCGTGTGCCCTTTTCCAGCTCTGCCAGGTAATGGTCATAACGCTCGGCGCTGACGCTTTCAAATCCGGTCGATTGCTGGCGATAGAAGGCGGTTCCCCCGTCGCTGTCATCCGACAGGAACAGCAACACGGCGATTCGGTCCGACTCGGTCCCGTCAAAATGCGGCAGGCGTTGAATCGGCGCGAGTTCTGAAGGGTGCCTGGTCACCAGGCTCAGGAAACATTCGAAATATCCCGGCTGACGCGCGAGGCCGAAAGCTGCCTGCATCGCTGGCAGCAAAGGCGACACCAGCGGCATGGCAATCGCTTCCGATACCGCCGCGCGCACTCCGGGATAGAACGGTCCAATGGGGCGATAGCTGTGGTGCGCGGCAATATCGCGCACCAGTTCAAGGTCAGCCAGTGCATCATCCACCATCAGCATCGGCTGCGCTTCCTCGCCGAAATGCGTTTGCGTCAGCCGTGCGGCGGCAGAAAGGGAGAGCGGTGAAGCTGTCATAAAACGGCAAGCCGGTGGTGCTTCGCGACATGCAACCGCGGGCAACCATTTGCAATCACTGGATCACACGATAGACTCAGCCAGGCTTGGCGGGACGGGACTTCGCCGGGCGGGAGGGGTCATGGGCCGCGCACCAACTGGTCGACCGACCAGTTTTGATATCGCTTACCTTGCCGGGGTGTCACAGCCCACCGTCAGCCGTGCCTTGCGCGGAGACAAGTCCGTCAGCGAAAAGACGCGCAAGCGGATCGAGGAGATCGCGCGGGACCTCAACTACACGGTCGACAAGAACGCATCCTCGCTTCGCTCGCAACGTTCCAACACCATCGCCTTGCTGTTCTTCGAGGATCCGACGCCCGATGAAAGCATGATCAATCCCTTCTTCCTGGCGATGCTGGGATCGATCACCCGCGCCTGCGCCAATCGCAAGCTGGACCTGCTGATCTCTTTCCAGAGCATGCAGGATGACTGGCACATGCAGTATCAGGACAGCCACCGCGCTGATGGCCTCATCCTGCTCGGCTATGGCGATTACGAGCTTTACCGCGAGAGGCTGGCCCAGCTCGAGCGACAGGGCACCCACTTCGCGCGGTGGGGGTCTGTCACCATCGACACCTCAGGCACCACGATCGGTTCCGACAACTTCGGTGCCGGCAAGCTGGCTGGCGCACATCTGATCGAACAGGGACGCAGCAAACTTGCATTCCTTGGCCATGCCGATGATCACTATCCCGAATTCGCCCAGCGCTATCGCGGGATGTGCGCCGCGATGGAGGAGAAGGGCCTCACGGCTGACGCAGCCTTGCAGCGCGATGCCATCACCACGGAGGAGGCAGGCCAGGCAGCAACGCAGAGCCTGATCGATAGCGGCGTTCCCTTTGACGGCATCTTTGCCGCAAGTGACCTGATCGCCATCGGCGCCATACGGGCACTGGCCCGCGCAGGCCTGAAAATACCCGAGGATGTTGCCCTGATCGGCTTCGACGATATTCCCGCCGCCAGCCTTACCAACCCGCCGCTGACCACGATCATGCAGGACATCAAGGGCGCCGGTGACCGGCTGGTCAAAACGCTGCTGGCCAAGATCGAAGGGCACGAGATGCCTGACAACCGCCTGCCCACAAGGCTTATCGTGCGCGCCAGCACCGGCGGCTGAAAAGGGCCACGCTCGGCTCAATACATTCGTATACGTGTTGTTTGCAGGCCGCATTCGTGCCAGCCCTGAAGCGTTGGCGCAGGACGGCAAATAGACCGTCCGCGCCTTGGGAAGGGACACGTCAGGCCATGCAAAAACTGCGGCAGAATTTCTGGGGGCTGTGGAATATCAGCTTTGGATTCTTCGGAATCCAGATCGGCTTCGCGCTGCAAAATTCGAACATGAGCCGGGTGTTCCAGACTCTGGGCGCCAGCATGGACGATTTGCCCGCGCTGTGGGTTGCCGCGCCGCTGACCGGCCTGATCGTGCAACCGATCATTGGCCATCTTTCGGACCGGACGTGGAACCGCCTTGGCCGTCGCCGCCCTTACTTCCTGACCGGTGCAATCTTCTCCGCGCTGGCGCTGCTGGTGATGCCGCTAAGCCCGGAAATGGGCGCGCCGCTGTTCTTTGCCGCGGCCATGCTGTGGGTGCTGGATGCCAGCCTCAACATATCGATGGAGCCTTTCCGTGCCTTCGTTGGCGATATGCTGGGCACGGACCAGCATAGCGCCGGCTATGCCGTGCAGACCGCCTTCATCGGCGCTGGCGCGGTGGTCGGGTCAATCTTCCCGTTCCTTCTCGAACATGCCGGTGTGGCCAACGTCGCGCCTGATGGCGGGCTGCCTGATACGGTGCGATGGAGCTTCTGGGTGGGTGCCGCCGCGCTGCTGTTCGCTGTGGTGTGGACGGTGGCAACGACCAGGGAATACAGCCCTGAAGAGCAGGCCGCCTTCGCAGGCGATGCCGCGGTGGATACCGGCCAGCCGGTGCGCCTCCTCGCCGAAAAGAGCTTCGCCATGTCCGGCCTGTGGATCGCGCTTGGGGCTGTCGTCGTGTTCCTGGTCAGCACGCTGGAGCTGGAAAAGGAAGTCTACCTGCTGGGCGGGTTGCTGATGCTCTACGGCGTGCTCTCGATCATCGCGATCAACCTCGCCAAGGCTGGCAAGACCACCAACATGCTGTCCAGCATCGTCGGTGATTTCTCAGGCATGCCGGAAGTGATGAAGCGGCTTGCCCTGGTGCAGTTCTTCAGCTGGTCAGCGCTGTTCATCATGTGGATCAACACCACGCCGGTGGTAACGCAATATGTCTTCGGCAGCACGGACACGACTACCGCCGCGTACAACGAAGGCGCCAACTGGGTGAATGTGCTGTTCACGGTCTACAACGGTGTCGCAGCCGTGGCGGCGCTTGCGCTGCTGCCGGTGCTGAGCCGCAAGTTCGGGCAGGTGCTGACGCATTCGATCTGCCTGCTGCTGGGCGCGGCGGGTTTCCTGATGTTCTTCGTGGTCCGCGATGCGCAGATGCTGCTGCTGGCCGAAGTGGGCATCGGCATTGCCTGGGCCAGCATCCTGGCGATGCCCTACGCCATTCTTGCCTCCAACCTGCCGCAGCAAAAGCTCGGCATCTACATGGGGCTGTTCAACATCTTCATCGTGGTGCCGCAGCTGCTGGTGGCCACCGTGATGGGTTCCATCATGCAGGCCTTTTTCCCGGCAGAGCCGATCTGGACCATGCTGTTTGCCGCACTTGGCTGGGTCATCGCCGCTGCAGCAATGCTGCGGGTGCAGGCCGCGCTCCCCTCGCAGCAGGCAGAAGCAGAAGTTGCCGATGCTTAGAGCCGCCCTCGCCTTGTCCGCCGCCGCGCTGGCGCTGGCCGGATGTAGCGAAGCAGCGCCTGACCCGTGGACGCCACAGCCATATGTGCAGATCGAAGCGCCCGAATGGACGCGCGATGCCGTGCTCTACCAGATCAACACCCGCCAGTTCACGCCGGAAGGCACCTTCGCCGCGGCCGAACGGCAATTGCCGCGCTTGAAGGAACTGGGCGTCGATATACTGTGGCTGATGCCGATCCACCCGATTGGCGAGGAGAACCGCAAGGGCTCGCTCGGCAGCCCCTATTCGGTGCGCGATTATTTTGCGGTGAACCCCGAATTCGGCACGGAAGAGGACCTTAAGAGCTTCATCGACGCCGCGCATGAGCAGGGCTTCCACGTCATCCTTGACCTTGTGGCCAACCACACCGCGTGGGACAACCAGTTGGCAAGCGAGCATCCCGATTGGTACGAGAAGACATGGGACGGGCACTTCCGCCCCACCCCGTGGTGGGACTGGTCGGACATCATCGATCTCGACTGGTCGCAGCCCGGTGTGCGCGAGCATGTTGGAGGCGCAATGGAAATGTGGGTGCGCGATTTCGGCATCGACGGCTACCGCGCCGATGTAGCGGGATATGTCCCGGTCGATTTCTGGGAAACGATGCGTGCCCGGCTTGATGCCATCCGCCCGGTCTTCATGCTCGGCGAGGTGCAACAATCAAGCTTTCACCGCGCTGCTTTCGATGCGACCTATGGCTGGGACTGGCACAATGCATCCAAGAAGATTGCGGCAGGCGAAGCCGATGCCACCGGCTTCTTCACATATTACGCCGAGGACGAAAGCCTGTGGTCGGCACAATCCATGCGGCTGACCTATATCGACAACCATGACAGCAATGCATGGGAAGGCACGATCTATGAGAATTACGGGCCTGCGCTAGCTGCCATGACTGCCCTCAGCTTCACCCACGATGGCCTGCCGATGATCCACAACGGCCAGGAAGCCTGCAACGCCAAGCGGCTGGATTTCTTCGAGAGGGACCCGATTGACTGGAGCCAGGGCGAGGACTGCGCCTATGGCCAGCTGCTGGCAGACCTGATCGCATTTCGCGATGCCAACCCTGCGCTGCATAACGGACCATGGGGTGCCATCATGAGCCAGGTGGTCAATGACAATCCACAGCAGCTGTTCGGCTTTGTCCGCCAGCAGGATGGCAGCAAGGTGCTGGCCCTGTTCAACCTGTCAGGCGAACCGGTCGAGGCGACGCTGGCTGATGGCCTTGCGGCAGGCACCTACAGCGAATTCCAGACCGGCAACGCGGTGACCCTTGCAGCAGGCGACACCGTCAGCCTGCCCGCCTGGGGCTTTCGCCTGCTTTCAAACGGAGGCCAATAGCCATGCGCCTGCTCGCACCCCTCGTTGCCGTCGCCCTGCTGGGCGCATGCGCAAGCCAGCCAGCGCTTGAAGCTGGCAATGCAGCCAGCGATGCGCCGGCCATGCCCGCGTCATCCTATGACGAGCAGTATCGGCCCGCATTCCATTATTCACCGCCCGGCGGATGGATGAACGACCCCAACGGCCTCGTCTTCCATGATGGCGAATGGCACATGTTCTACCAGTACTACCCGCACGACACGGTGTGGGGCCCGATGCACTGGGCGCACGCGGTCAGCCGCGACCTGGTGAACTGGGAAACACCGCCCATAGCCATCGCTCCGGACGATCAGGGCTATATCTTCTCGGGCAGCGCGGTGATCGACGCTGACGACACTGCCGGTTTTGGCGAGGACGCGATGGTGGCGATCTACACCATCCACGATTCCGAGCGTGGTGCAGCGAACACGCGCGATCATGAAAGCCAGGGCATCGCCGTCAGCTTTGACAACGGACGCACCTTTCAGCGTTTTGCCGGCAACCCGGTGCTGCCCAATCCAGGGCAAACGCAGGATTTCCGCGATCCCAACGTGTTCTGGGATGAGGCGCGCGGGCAATGGGTGATGTCGCTTTCGGTAACGGACCACATCCGCTTCTACGCCTCGCCAGACCTCAAGGAATGGACCTATCTCTCCAGCTTCGGGGAAGGCCTTGGCGCGCATGGCGGTGTTTGGGAGTGTCCCAATCTCTTCTCCATCGTGGATCAGGCGAGCGGCGAAACCCGTTGGGTGCTGATCCAGAACCTCAACCCCGGCGGCCCGCAAGGCGGCAGCGGCACGCAATATTTCGTCGGCGATTGGGACGGGACGACCTTCACGCCTGACCCGGCATTCGGCACGCAAGCGGTGTGGCTGGATCATGGGGCAGACAATTATGCCGGCATCACCTGGGACAACGCGCCCGATGGCCGCCGCGTGCTCATCGGCTGGATGTCCAACTGGCTCTATGCGCAAGAGGTGCCGACCGGCGTCTGGCGCAGCGCGATGACCGTGCCGCGCGAAATTTCGCTCCACGGTCTGGAATTGCGGCAGCAGCCGGTTGCCGAACTGCAGGCGCTGCGCGGTGAAGCCGTCAACATCTCGCAAAGCGATGGGAAGAGCGCTTTGGGCGGCGTTTCGGCCACTGCAGAATATGACCTGTCCTTCCGCCTTCCCGAGGCTGGCGGATCCATCACCCTGACATTGTCCAATGACCGCGGTGAAGAGCTTGCGCTGGGCCTTGATGGCGATGACAACTGGTATGTCGATCGCACCGGGGCTGGCGATGCCAGCTTCAACGACGCGTTCGCTGCCGTCCACAGCGCACCCCGCCTGCACAGCGGCGCTGCTGCGCGGCTGCACCTGCTGGTCGATAACGCGTCCATCGAAATGTTCGCCGATGATGGCGCGACGGTGCTGACCGAGACTTTCTTTCCGTCCGCCCCGCTAACGAAGATGACACTGCAATTGTCCGGCGGGGCCGAGCTTGTCGAAGGGCAGGTCTGGCCACTGCAATCCGCGGACTTCGCGCGATGAGCCTGATCGGTGCAATCGAAGCGGGTGGCACCAAGTTCGTGCTGGCGCTGGCGCGCGCGGATGGCACGGTGCTTGACCGGACCCGTAACGAAACGCGCCATCCCGATGAGACATTCGATGACATAGCCCGCTGGTTTCTTGGCGCGCAGGATCGGCACGGCAAGATTGGCGCTTTCGGCATCGCCAGCTTCGGGCCGATAGACATAGATCCCGCATCGCCAGCCTATGGTACTTTCACGACTACGCCCAAACCGGGCTGGAGTGGAGCAGGATTCCAGCAAGCCCTGTCTGCTTTTGACGTTCCGCTTGCCATCGATACGGACGTGAACGGCGCCGCACTGGGGGAAGTGCTGGCTGGCGCAGGACAAGGCGCCCGCACTCTCGCCTACACCACCGTTGGCACCGGGATCGGCACTGGCGTTGTGACCAATGGCGTGCCGCTGGCAGGCATTTCGCATTATGAGAGCGGCCACATCCGCCCTGCCCGGCCCGCAGGTGACGAATGGGCCGGTCACTGCCCCTACCACGGCGATTGCCTCGAAGGCCTGGCTTGCGGCCCGGCCATCAAGGCGCGCTGGGGGCATGATCTTGCCGCCGCTTCACCCGGCGAGATTGCGCTGGTGGCTGGCTACCTTGCCGAATTCGCCGCCTCGCTGGTGCTGCTGCACATGCCCGAAAAGCTCATT
>Ga0181601_10001178_pt1 | contig 22227 bp, 15 predicted proteins | sample 041ome_8_FD_133020 | JGI IMG/M metagenome (GOLD analysis project Ga0181601, IMG submission 133020) | Coastal salt marsh microbial communities from the Groves Creek Marsh, Skidaway Island, Georgia - 041407BS metaG (megahit assembly) | ecosystem: Environmental > Aquatic > Marine > Intertidal zone... | reverse complement strand
TATGTAACCAAAGTTTCTTGCTAGAACGAATTTATGAGAAAGGGCAGAAGTATAATTAAGAACTTCCGCCCTGCTATTGCTAATGCGCTGTTATGGGTTGGTTATAAAAGAAGTAAGAATGAAGCTGCAGCGGAACAACCACCGCCACCACTTTCTATGTAGCCGACTTGCTTTGCTGAATAACCTGTTCCGCTATAAATCTTACCAGCTTCGAAATAACCAACTTGTTTTGCGGAATATCCAGTGCCACTAAAGATTTTCTCTCCTTCTATGTAACCTATCTGTTTAGCTGAGTACCCAGTGCCGCTGTATATTTTACCGCCATCAAAGTAACCTATTTGTTTTGCGGAATATCCTGTGCCACTGTAAACTGGGCATTGTGCATTGATAGAACCAAACGTAATCAATAGAATTGATACAATTAATAATTTTTTCATTTTGTTATTTTTTATTTTCCTACTCGTTTGGCTTTTCGGTGTCGCCCCGTTTTTATAGTGGTCGCTGGTCTCCACTTTTATTTGTTAAATTTACAAAATATTATTTAGGAACTATCAAAGCTGCCCTTTGGTGGTTCTCTAATTTGACCGCTATGTCTGTTTAACTTGCCCATAACTTTATATAAAGTCAGTATTGTGTTTATAAAGTTTAAAGCTATGATTTTGATTTATCATTAAATTGATTGTTTTCGAGTATTTTATCGGTAGCGATAACATCGAGTGGACTGCGAAGGTGTTGCAACGATTGATTCGAAACATGGGTGTATATGGCCGTAGTTTCAAGTGAACTATGACCTAACAGCTCTTGAATTATCCTTGTGTCTGTTCCTTTGTCCATCATATGGGTCGCAAAGCTGTGTCTAAGGACATGCGCGGTTATTCTGCGCACACCTGATTCTCGGCAGGCCTTATCTAGAATAGAGGAAATTGATGTGGCCGAATATTGACTTCGGTTAGTACCCTCAAAAACCCAATAATTTGGTTTATACGCTTCAAAATATTTAATCAGTACCGTTTTGAGCCGAATGCTCAATAGCGTACTTCTATCTTTTTTTCCTTTTCCTCCTCTTATGATAACCTGATTTCTGTCAAAGTACAGATCCTTTATTCGTAAATTAATCAACTCGCCCCTTCGCATTCCCGTGCTATAAAGCATAGCTATAATACACTGATGCTTTAGGTTTTTTAATGCAACAAGTAGCCTTACTACTTCTTCCTCGCTTATTATTTTAGGAAGTTTCTTTTCATATCGTGGCCGTTCAATTTCAAATACCATTCGATTTCGGCCCAATACCTTTTCATAATAAAACTTGATGGCATTAATGATTTGATTTTGAGTGCTTGTGGCAATCTTCTTGGTTTCTATGAGGTGGAGAAGATAGCTCTGAATGAAAGATGGTTCAATGTTATCGTAGTCCTCTATGCCATTTTTGTGGAGATACTCTAAAAACGCCCCAAACAGTGATGTATATGTTTTTATTGTGCTTTCGCTGTATCGCTTGGTGATTAAAAGATCGGTAAAAGATGCTGGAATCTGTTGTGTCCAATTTCGATTTTCATCGTTGACGGATGGCTTGGAACTTCCTTTAATTAAATGTTCAGACTTCCCGACCATTGATGGCTTTATGCTAAAGGCGGAATAGTCAATATAAGCTAAGTCCTTAAAGGCATCAAAGATTTTTTTGACATCAAAATCCTTCATTGGAACCCACCAACCCTTGTGGCTGAGTGTAAAATGGGCATTGATTTTTTGGCATCTTGCCTTTAATTCTAGGTCATTTTTATCAAATCGAATTAAAATCACTTGCTCATTTCTATGTTCAAGCGGAGTAATTGTGATCTTCCTCTTAGGCATACCCCAAACTTAAATGAAATTAAATCGCGAAATCCAGCAGTATGAGGCTACCTCGGAAAATAAGGCGCACCTGCATCGGTCAACTTCTTGGTCAACGTGGCTGACTTATCCTCCACAGATTTGATCATTGGGCGAACACTTTGATATTCGTCCAGGGCCGCAGCAAGGCTTTCTTTTTCAAAACTTGTGGGTGCCTCGGTGTGGTTATAGAGGTTGTAAACAATGGTTTCTACTCGGCCACTGATGCCCGGATAGCTCTCCATTTCACGACTACCGCGGGTGCGGTCTCCGTGCAATGCCGTTTCGATTTCAGCAATGTCTCGTTTTAGTTGGTGAATATCTACCAACCAAGTCGGATCGGCCTTAGGTGTTTGCAGTATCGCTTGCTCCATATAATCGAGCTGTTTTTTCAATTCGCCTACTTGTTTTCCAGAGGCTTGTATGATCCTGCGGGCATTGTCCACTTCGTTGATGAATTGGGTCAAGGCCTCTTTGTCTGCTTTCACAATTTGTGCATCGTGCAGCATATTCACTTTGAATGAAGTTGGCCCTGCAATGGTGCTGAGTTCTCCGCTTTGCATTTTGTGAATGGTCACAGAATAGGTGCCTGGCAAAACCAGCGCTCCCCAATCGGGTGAACCATATCGGCCTGGATCACTTTCTTTCAATCGAACAGGTGAGGTGGGCTCCATGCGGTAGTTCCACACGCTTTGGTTCAGGCCTTTTTTGCCTTTTTCCTTGTAGCGGCTCACCACATTGCCGTTGGCATCCTTGATCTCGAATAGGAGGTAAGGCTTCTGCTCCAAATCTTCTTCGCGCAGGTCTTCCAAGTCTGGATAGACCACATCGCCACCGTCTTTTCTCACTTTCTTTTCCTTAGCCCTGCGCTGCTCAGTCAGCGTTTGCATGTTTTCACCCAAATAATAGGTGATGACCGCTCCAATGGGAGGATTGTCGGTCGTGAAAAAAGCTTCGCCTTGTGAGGCCTTTCCTTTGGTCCCCATGGGGTTGGTTTCGTTAAAGATTAATGCATCCTTGATCGGTAAGATGTGCGCTGCCTTGCCAGCAGTATCCCCGAGGTTTCGGAGTGGGGCGTAGTTATCCAAGATGTAAAAACCACGACCAAAGGAAGCCAAAACCAAGTCGTTTTCCCGCTCCTGTATTTCCATGTCGCGCACAGCAATGGTGGGTAATCCACCTTTGATTTGAATCCATTTCTTACCGACATCGCGGGTGAAGAAAACTCCGTATTCGGTTCCGACAAAGATCAACTGCGGATCTACTGGATCTTGACGCAAGGTGTAAATCGCGCCCTTTTCAGGCAGGTCGCCCGTGATGCTGGTCCATCCAGCCCCTTGGTTGGTGCTTTTCAGAATGTAGGGCTTAAAGTCGCCTTGCTTGTGGTTGTTGAAAACGGCATAGACTGTATTAGCATCTTTCACATCGGCTCGGATGTCCATCACATAGGTGTTGGCAGGCACGCCAGGGAAGGATGTGAGTTTTTTCCAGCTGCCGCCATCGTCTTCGGTAACGTGGATCAATCCATCGTCCGTTCCTGCATAGAGCAAGCCCTCTTGCACGGGCGATTCGTTCAACGAAACGATGTTGCCATAAATGGTCGTGCTCTTGTGCAAGGCCACTGCATCGGGTCCCCAGGTAGTGCCCATCACTTTCAGCTTGTTTCGGTCTATTTGCTGGCTTAAGTCTTCGGAAATGACTTCCCATGTGTTTCCGCGATCATCGCTCTTAAAAACCTTGTTTGCGGCAAAGTAGAGGCGCTTGTGGTTGTGTGGACTGATGATGATGGGTGCATCCCAGTTCCATCGGTAGGCATCTTCACCTTTTCGCTCCACGGGTTTAATGTTAACCCGCTCTCCGGTTTTTTTGTTGAATCGAACCAACCAGCCGTATTGCGCTTGGCTATACACGATGTTTGGGTCGGTAGGATCAACCTGTGGTTCAAATCCATCGCCACCTCGGGTGATGTACCAATCAAAGTTGCTGATGCCATGGGCGTTGGTTGTTCTAGATGGACCGCCAATGGTGTTGTTGTCTTGCGTACCGCCATACACGTTGTAGAACGGTTCATCGTTATCAATGGCTACCCGATAGAATTGCGTGATGTTCAGGTTTTGATAAAACTTCCAATTCTCTGCCGCGTCCCAGGTTTCATACAAACCGCCATCGCAACCTACCAACCAATGATCGGTGTTATTTGGGTTCACCCACATGGCGTGATTGTCCACATGCTTGCTTTTTTCACCGGTCTTTTTGAAAGATTTACCTCCGTCTTCGGTATGGTGTAACCAGGTGTCCATAGAGAATACTTTATCCACATCATTTGGATCTGGAATCAGCTCGATGTAGTAATTCCCGCTGGTGAAATAGTCTGATTGACGTTCCCAGTTCTCGCCTCTATTTTCGGATCGATAAAACCCACCGTGTTCTTTGTCAAAACCTTCCACCATGGCATACACCACATCAGGATTAGCGGGTGAAACAGCCAAGGCAATTCGACCCAAATCTGCGTTGGGTAAACCTTTGTTGATCTTCCTCCAGTTTTGACCGCCATCGGTGGTTTTATATATAGCTGATTCTGGCCCACCACTGAGGTAGGTCCAGGTGTGTCTTCTGCGCTGGTGCGCTGCCGCATACATGGTATTCGGATCGCGTGGATCCATCCATAAGTCAGAAAACCCGGTGTTATCACTTACATGAAAAATGCGCTCCCAATTCTCGCCACCATCTGTCGTTTTGTAAATACCTCGATCGCCACCTTCGCTCCAAAGTGGACCATATGCCGCCACATAAACTACCTCTGAATTACCCGGCATAACGACAATCTTGGCGATATGCTCCGAGTTCTTCAACCCCATGTTTTTAAACGACTTCCCATCATCCATGCTCTTGTAAATGCCATCGCCATAGGCCACGCTGCGTTGGTTGTTGTTTTCACCGGTGCCGACCCAAACGGTGTGCTCGTTGTTCGGATCGATGGTCACACATCCGATAGAGTAGGAGCCATAGTTGTCAAAAATTGGGGAGAAGGTGTTGCCGTGGTTGGTCGTCTTCCAAACCCCGCCTGACGCTGCTGCTACATAGAATTCATCACTGTTATTTGGATTCACTGCCAAGTCAATCACTCGACCAGAAACCAAAGCCGGGCCTATGGCTCTGAAAGACATCCCACTGAGGGTGGCTTGTTTCTTTTCGTCTTTGTCGTCTGTTTTTTTTTGAGCTAATGAGGTCAGCGCAATGGCTGAAATGGCGAATAAACTGATTACTTTTTTCATGGTATCGAATTTCGAGGTGGGCAAATATAACAGGACATCATTGCCACCATGAATTGGATATGATGAATGGCAATTGTATGCAGGCGAAGGTAATTGTACCTACCCATCACCGTGGGCGTTAGACGGAAGTAGATGGCATAAAAAAAAGGCTGGAAAACCCAGCCTCATTCAATTATTCGCAGTCGATGTCTTGGTGCACATCGTTCCAACAATGCCATTGCTCATCACCAAAGAACACGTTGTCCTTAACTCGGCCAGATGTGCTGACCTCATCATAATCAATTTCGATCAGGCGATTCTCTTCCTGACCAAATATGTCATAGAAAATTTCTAATTCACTTCCTTCTTCGCGTCCATAATGTATATAACTGCCCTTAGCAGCTTGTCCTGGAATCGCGTTGATGAATTTGATATTGTCATATTCACCATCTACATCATTTTCCCACTCAATGTCGATGTATCGCGTGTTATTAGGGTTGTGATTTAGCCTCCAAGAACCAGATTCAGCGGAGAGGAGTGCCTCACCTTCATACCAAAGAAAGTCAGTATATACTCCTTCGTGTGTAACATACATTTCCCATTTAGATTGGTTTCCATCAATCCAACCATATAGGCTAGCCACATACGTCCCGCTTGCTTGGTTAAACTCCTTTTGCCAAAGCCAGGCTTTTTTGTCCAAATTCCAAACGGGTTCCGATTTGCGAACCTCGTGCCAAGCGGCAACGGGCAAAACCAAATTCACGTAAAGAACCGTGTTCCAAATTCCAACATTTAATGCCGCAAAATTGTAGGCGAGTTCAGAGCGTTGAGCCGTATCATTTCCAAAGCTGGACATGTCTTGAACAAAGGCATTCTCAGGTGGTAAGTCTGGTTGATCTTCAGGCTCATCATCTTCATTTTTCTTGCATGCCGAAGTGAATTAGTATCAGGGATAGTCCCAAAAGACTGAAAGCCCTTAAGAGTTGCTTATTTTGCTTCATAGCAGTTGACTTTTGTTTTCTGCGAATATGTTTTGGTGCAGTTGCCTAAAATTATGAATTTGATGCGACACTTAGATTAAATCGATGCATTGAAATGTTTGAGCGAACAATACTTTTACGCCAGCGTTTACAACTACAATTGGAAAACAAACAATATGGCAACCATTACATTCAAAGGAAGCAACATCACAACTGTAGGTGAGCTTCCAAAAGTGGGCGAACAAGCTCCAGATTTCACATTAACCAACGACAGTCTTCAAGATGTTTCCATGAAGGATTTTGCTGGCAAGCGATTGGTCTTAAATATTTTTCCAAGCATCGATACTGGCATTTGTGCATTGAGTGCTAAACACTTCAATGGAGCTGCTTCAGAGTTGGATAACACCGTTGTTATGAATGTAAGCAAAGACCTACCGTTTGCCCAGAAGCGATTTTGTGGCGCTGAAGGTTTAGAGAATGTGAAAAACGCCTCCGAATTCAAGAATCACGGCTTTTCTTCCAACTATCATGTCATCATGAACGATGGTCCTTTGGCTGGATTGTTCAGCAGGGCAGTGGTCATTTTGGATGAAGCAGGTAAGGTGATTTACACAGAGCAGGTTCCAGAAATTGTTCAAGAACCTGACTATGATGCAGCATTGGCTACTCTAAAGTGATGGAGGGTAGTAACCGATTAAGAAGGTCGAATCATTTCTGATTCGGCCTTTTTTTATTTCGCAAATTAATCCGCTGTCCAATTCTTGATCAACTGACCTAATGTGGATGCACGATTCCACATTATTCTAAAACATCGTGTTTTTTTACGCCTTTTTCTCCGCTTCAACATCCCAACGGGTGCGATGCCAAGTTTTACGTGCCTTTCTGTTTTTAAAGGTCCAACCTACTATCCGGCTTTGTTTCATGCCTTGGCCCATTTCAATCACCTGAACGTTTAGCGCTTCCATATTATCCAACATTCGCATGGTTCTGCCAACATTCTCTTTTTTGGAAACCAGCGTAGTGAACCAAAGAACGTTTTTAGCGAATTCCTTACTCTCAATGATGTAGTTCTGAATGAATTGTATTTCACCGCCCTCGCACCACAACTCGGTGTGGGTTCCACCAAAATTTTGAACAGGTGCTTCCTCAGACTTTCCCTTTAAATTATGAATCTTTCTTCTCGTTGCCTCCTCAGCTTCGGATGCTGAAGCATGAAAGGGTGGGTTACACATACAAAGGTCAAAGAACTCACCGTCTCGAATAATACCTTGCATCAAATGCTCCTCCAAGTTTTGCTTGCGTAATTCAATGCTAGAACCGAGATCGTTTTCATCCACAATCTTTTGAGCCGAGACCAAGGCCTTGGTATCTATTTCAGTGCCTACAAAATCCCAACCGTATTCCTTTTTACCGAGCAATGGATAAACACAATTGGCGCCCACACCAACATCCAACACTCTAATCTGTTTGCCAAGAGGAATGGGGTCGGTCGTTTTTTTTGGGTAATTCCCAGACATCAGATCTGCGGCATAATGGATGTAATCTGCTCTACCCGGAACGGGTGGAATGAGATAACCCTCAGGAACATCCCAATATTTCACACCGTAATAATGCATCAATAATGCTTGGTTCAAAGCCTTCACTGCTTTTGGATTGAAGAAATCAATCGTTTCAGATCCATGTTCATTAACCACAATAAATGGAGATAAGGAAGCATTGGTTTTCGCTAATTCTTGCAAGTCATAGCGATCTTGATGTTTATTCCTTGAATGCAGTTTAGAAGTCGGTGTCTCCTTCGATTCAGAAGGCTTAATTCGCGGACGCGGCATATGCTAATGGTTTGTTTAAACTTCCTAGTTAAGGAGTTTGGCAAACTTAAGCGTACGCTGACCTTCATCGGTGGCAATTCTGACCAAATAATACCCAGAAGCTACATTATCCAGCGGCAGTGTGATTCGAGACACCTCATTATCCATCCAACTTTGAATCAGCTGACCTTGTATGTCATACAAATCGATGCTAATGTGAGATTGGATAGCACTAAATTCAATGGTGTATCGCTCTCGAGTGGAAGTAGGATATCCTTTTACATCCAAGCTGCCCTTATTAGCTGTGTTACTGTGGAACACACAAGCAGAAGTGTCACCGCAAATTGAAGCTTGGTTGATCAAAGCGAAATTCCCGCTGTAACCTGGCATATAAAATCCTTGCTGAGTTGTGGCGACCACCACTTGGCTATCACAGTCAAACCACTGGAAGGGTGGATTCAGTTGGTTAGATTTCAACCACAAACCAGAAGAATAAAGTTCGTTTACCATGTTAAATGGATCTACAAAGAGGTCAGTAATGTAAATAGTATCTACGCCTGAATTGTTACCCACAGTATCGGTATAGATTCCTGAGTTGTATTGATATGAACCACCAGCAAAGGCACTGTCACCGAAGCAGATTTCAATAGAATCACTGATGGTTAAGTAGGTAACAGGAGCGACTGTGAGTTGAACACAAATGAGGCTATCACAAGCGCCTATGGTGTCACAATATGTTCCAGAAGTGAATCGCCAACCGCCCGCAATAAAAGCACTATCTCCAGTCGCAATGTTCATTGATGTGGTAGAGGTTTGGGGCGTATTAACAAACAGGGTAGTGGTATTGATTACTGCCGTTCCACCTACAAAAGTTGTATCAATATAAACTCCCGCAGTCGATTGATAAACGCCACCAAGCAGGGTAGAATCGCCTTGGCAAATGCTAAGTGAATCCATGCCATTTTGCACGGGATATACCCAAAGCAATGTTTCAACTATACTGTCGCACCCACCCGAACTTGCGAAAGTATCTGTATAGAGATTCCCTTGAGTTTGGAATGCTCCTCCCAAAAAGGTAGAATCTCCTTGATATATCCATGCTAAAAAGAAATCATAGGATCCAGCACCCTCTTCAACAATAACTGTAGATACTGAATCACATCCACCGCTTGTTGTAATGGTGTCTACATAAGTTCCTGTTTGTCCTACCATTACGCCATGCACTAAAATGGAATCTCCATTGCAAATTGAAGCGGTGTCGAATGTGGATGCAGTTGTTCCTGATGCGGTAATTACAATTTGGTCACTATCCGTACATCCATTTGCATCGGTGGCTGTGATGCTGTAGGTGCCCGCGGTCAATCCGGTTATGGTAGCCAAAGTGCTACCCGTGCTCCAAGCATAGGAGTAAGTTGCTGTTCCGCCAGAAGCAGTGGCTGTAGCCGAACCATCATTTGTTCCAGAGCAACTGACATTTGTAGCTGTTATTGAAACAGAAAAGGCGGAAGGTTCTGTAAGCACTGAAGACTCGGTATCTGTACATCCGTTGGCGTCTGTTACAGTTACGGTGTAAACTCCTGCAGCTAGTCCTGTTACATTAGCTGTGCTAGCGCCAGTGACCCAGGCGTATGTGTAGGAACCTGCACCTCCGCTTCCAGATGCCGTAAGTGAGCCATCAGAACCTCCATTGCAACTGATATTATTACCAGTGCTAATGGTTGCGACTACTGTTGTTGGTTGAGTGATAGTTCCAGATGCAGTCGCAGTGCAACCCCCATTTTCTGTGACGGTGACAGTGTATGTCCCAGCAGTTAAATTGCTAATGGTAGCGCTTGTATCTGTGTTACTCCATACATAGGTTATTGGATTAGCTCCACCGGTGGACGTAGCCGTCAAACTTCCGTCTGCCGCTCCATTACAACTTGCATTACTGTTCACGACTACAGTAGCACTTAGATTGCTGCCACCTGTCACGCTTTGTGATGTCGAATCAGTACAGCCATTGACATCAGTTACCGTTACCGAATAGGTTCCAGCATTAAGACCACTGACTGATGCAGTAGTATCACCCGTATTCCAGACAAAGCTCAATGTTCCAACGCCACCTGTCGCGCTCGCAGTGAGTCCGCCCGAAGCCGATCCACCGCAGCTTGCATTGCTGTCGACCGTCACACTTACTGCAATTGCTGTGGGTTGCGTCACAGTAGCAGACTCAATCTCGGTACATCCATTAGCATCTGTTACAGTCAAGGTGTAGGTGCCGGCCGATAATCCTGATATTGAATTGGTTGTAGCACTATTTGACCATGAATAAGTATATGCTGTTGTTCCACCTGAAGTGGAGGAACTGATCATCCCATTTGATGAGCCATTGCATGAAGCGTTGCTATCCACGGACAAAGTGAGCGATAGAGCCGATCCTGGACCAGTGATTGTTGCAGATTCTGTGTCAGTGCAGCCATTAGCATCTGTTACTGTTACCGTGTATGTTCCTGCTGTGAGCCCAGTTATGGTCGCTGCAGAGGCAGAGTTACTCCATAGGTAAGTAAAAGAACCATTACCTCCAGAACCTGAGGCTGTCATTTGTCCGTCATTTCCATTAAAACAACTTACATTTTGGTTAACCACAATGCTCGCCAAAACTGGACTAGAAGGTTCGCCAATTGTGTAAGAAGCAGTCACCGTATTTGAGTTAGCATCGACAACTGTGACGGTATATGTTCCAGCCACTAAACCAGTCACAGTGTTGGTGGCAGAACTAGAGTTATTGGTGGACGATCCATTTGACCAGCTGTAATCATAATTAGCCGTTCCGGAGCTTACCGTTACTGTGATAGTGCCATCATTGCCTCCGTTGCAGCTTACATCCGTACCAGAAATTGATGCGGTCATTGTTCCTTTAACAAGCAAGGCATAATCCTCCACTTGTCCATATTGTGGCGCATAGCAAGAGCCTGCAGTGTTCATTGCCGCTGTATTCCCTTGCCAGTCAGAAATAACCCTCATTCTAAGAGGCTCGTTTAATGTCGGGTTGGATGGAATGGTGATACTGCCAGTATGCAATGTGTCGGTGTCATTGGAGAAGACGCTTTCACCCGAGTCTAAGAAATCACCATCGTCATTATAGTCAATGAAAACCCGAACATCCTGTGCATTATTGCTACTTGTTCTTATGCTTATTGAATAACTAGTCGATGGAAATACTTCTGCCATTTGATGACAGGAACGATCAACGTATCCTCCATCAGGGACGGCCCAGCTAGACGTAACATCAATGTTTTCGAATGTTACATTTTGTATGCCCATTCCAAAACCATTTGTCAAATTGGTTGTGTTTGGTGAGCAAGCCGCATTGGCGACTACACTAGCACTTGGTGCTTCTGTACCCAAGGAGCTCAAAAGACTGTGTCTAGGTCCAAATAATGTAGCGCGCATTCTGTCTGATTGGTCTTCGGTAAACATCACAGCGCATGTTTGGCTAGAATAGTTCATGAAGTTATTTTGCACGCTGTCCCAGGCTTGGCTGGTGCAGCCGTTGGTGCCAGTAGGGCAGTTGCTTGCTGCTCTGATGTGCGATTCCGTATCTGAGCAACAATCTCCCGATCCGCTGCCACAACCATTGGTGATGGATGGACAATTGTTTCCACTGTTGTCACCTTCGAAGGTGTGATACAAATTCAAATAATGACCCACTTCATGCGTGAATGTTCTGTTTAGATTATTCCAAGAATTAACAGTGCCATTTACCCCAAATGAGGAATGCATGACGACTATTCCATCGTACAAGGCTGAAACTCCCGGGAAATAGGCATATCCCTGAATACCAAATCCGCCATTGTTGTTTTCAATTTCAGTCACGACCCAAACATTCATGTAATCGGTCGCTGGCCACCTGCTCAGTGCTTTTACATCTAACTCATCGGCACCAGAACCTTGACCCGCAGTGATTCCCTCAGTTGAATAGTCAGTTACGCTTGAGCCATTTACTCGAACAATTCCATTGGTTGAATTACAGTCAGGGTCTCGTTTGGCTAAAACAAATTGAATTTCAGTATCCACACCATTGCTTCCACCATGCGTGCCAGGTGTTCTTCGATAACGATCGTTTAAGGCTTCTATGGCATATATAATTTGTGAGTCGCTAATGTTTGCGCCAACCCCCACATTCTGTCCAGTATGTATTACGTGAACCACAACAGGAATCTCCAGCGTATCACCCATGATCTGTGATTGCGATCCATTGCTCGAATTCATTTGCATGGTTTGCACCAGCGACTGCACTTGATTCTCAAATTGAATATGACGCAAATTGTATGTTGGGTCCGTCTCAAGTAATGTTTGATGTCTTAAATGTGAAGCACATTGCTCCATCGTGCCTTGTTGGCCTTTTATGGTGAATGGTTGCAGAAAGAATGCACTCAAAAGGAAGAGTAGAGAGTAAAAGTTACGCATAGGTGAATAGGTAAAAGACGAAAATATGTTTTTGACTTCGTGTAATACGCTACAATATCGAGATGGTTTGGTTTGTTCAGTCATGCAAGGCCATTTTCTTTTCAACTTAGTCTGTTCATTAATTGTGGATATTGCGTATCACTTATTTTGCACTCAAACTTGCTCCGGTGAAAAACACACTATCCCTTCTTATTTTCTTGTTGATTTCTATTGGCATGATGGCGCAGTTAAGTAATAAGTCTTACGATGTGTCATTTGGCGAACCAAGCCAAATAATGGGCAAAGAAAAAATCAAAACAACGGCCATTATTGCTGAAACTAAGGACCGACTGTACATGGTTTTGTCTGATGAGACTAGCGACTTTAGAAATAATTACGGAAAGCTTAAAATTCAGAGTATTGATAAGCAAAGCTTAAACCCGATTAAGACTGTTGATGTTTGGCAAGAATTGAGCAATGGGAAACCGCAAAAATTGAACGACATCCTTGTTACATCAAAAGGCTTATTGGTGGTGTCGGAAGGATATAGTGATGGCATGAGCCATGTTTATGTTGGGCAATTAGATTTTGATCTATATGTGATGGGGTTTTCTCAAAAAGTGAATGATTTTGATAGAAATATGGCCAAGTGTAGGGTCATTAAAGGACCAAACTACAATGAGTTCGTAGTGATAACGCAGAACTCCATTAAGGGCGGAGAAAACATGTTTGTGGATTACAAACTCTATGACGAAAACGTACAATTGATCAAAGAAGGCGCGTTGGATATGGGGATTTCAGGAGAAGTGAAAACAGGCTTATTCGCTCGAAACACGAAATACAATATCATACACCGATTCAATTACACCAGCCATGGTGAAATGGTTTACATGAGTTGGATTTATGATGAATCAAGGGAGGAAGGAGAATACAAATTGATTTTTGCTAACCCGAAAGAAGGCACTGTAGAAAAGGTACCAGTGATGAATAACAATGAAGGATATGTAGGCGAATACTCTATTTTGGTGGTTGATGATGAAATTATTATCACAGGCTTGTATGGAACTGATGCTAGTGATTGGAGGAGTTGGAGATCGTCAAAAGCTGCTCCTGGAATATCAACGTTTAATGGAAGCTTCATTCAAAGATTTGATGCTCGTAAACGAGAGGTGATCCGCACCGTCCTGTCACCTTTTTCGCAGGATATCCTCAATCAATTGCCTCGCTCGAATCCAGCGTTAAAGGTGGGTGTCTTATTTGGAAAGAAATCCAGAGAAAGTGAGCAGAATGATGTCTCTGGTAGGTATGATATTCAAAAAGTGGTGTATTCCCCAGAAGACAAAAAAGCTACGTTCTATTTAGAGTATGTATATAATTCTATGTATACGACAACAACAACTTCGGGACCTAATGGAGCCATGTCCACATCTACTACTTATACAAGCAAAAGAGGCAACATTTTTTACTATCAAATTAATCTGGAAAATGGCAGCATCAACTGGTATAACACGGTGCGTAAGCATTCTTACTACAGCTCTGGTAGCTCATACGTCTGGGATATTCAGTCGCTTTTTGTTATTCCGCGGTCAGAGGGCGATATGATGTTATATAATTCGGATAGAATTTTTAATGAAAACGATTCGGAGGATTTGACCGGAGAAAAGATCAAGACAAAAAAGTTGGAGCAGAATTATTTCTTGTCATCTATCAATGGAAGTGATGGCAGTTTCTATACTGAACTGCCGAGATTGACAAATGATGATCTCAAGCCATACGAGAAAATTCAAATGGATAGAAGTTATGTAAGCGACATGGATCGATCCTGTTATACGATCAATAGTCAATACAAATACCGACCAGAATTAGTCACCCTTTGGTGTGCAACCATGCCGTTTTGCTTTGCTGGATATTTCTTGTACGCTTTTGGTAGAAAACATGCTTTTAACGAAACATACACGATCGGCAGAATGACCTTTTAACCATTAAGCCTGAAATTAGACCATTCGCTGTTGTTGATGTTGGAATTAATTAGGAGCTTGAACTACATTGAACTTTTAAACTAAGAACATGTACACGATAAAGAATACACACGAAATCGATTATAGAATAATCGGAGAAGAATTACAATGCGTTGAAATTGAACTGGATCCACTGGAGACAGTAATTGCCGAAGCGGGCAGTTTGATGATGATGGATAATGATGTTCAAATGGAGACTGTCTTTGGTGATGGGTCAAAAGGGGAACAGAGTTTTATGGGCAAGGTGTTTTCAGCGGGAAAACGTGTGCTGACGGGCGAAAGTCTCTTTATGACTGCTTATACCAACGCGGGTAAAGCGAAACATCACGTTTATTTCGCAGCGCCATATCCTGGTAAAGTTATTCCACTGGATATAGCAGCTCTTGGTGGAAAGATCATTTGCCAAAAGGATGCTTTTTTGTGTGCGGCACAAGGCACATCGATCGGTATTGAGTTTCAGAAACGCATTGGAGCTGGACTGTTCGGAGGCGAAGGTTTCATAATGCAGAAAATTGAAGGAGATGGAATGGCATTCGTTCATGCTGGTGGAACGATCATCGAACGTGAATTACAACCAGGCCAAGTGCTAAAAGTGGATACAGGTTGCATTGTGGCATTTACCAAGGATATTGACTATGATATTGAATTTGTTGGTGGAATAAAAAATACCTTGTTCGGTGGCGAGGGCTTGTTCTTTGGTACATTGCGCGGACCTGGCAAAGTCTGGATTCAATCTTTGCCCTTTTCAAGATTAGCAGATAAGATTATAAGCTCTGCGCCAAAAATGGGCGGCAAACGTAAAGGTGAAGGCAGCATTTTAGGTGGATTGGGAGATTTGATTGACGGAGATAATTAAAATGGAAAACATGAAAGGTATTGTACTTGGAATTTCTATCATAGCGTGCGTAACTTCAGTGAATGCGCAGGAGTTAGAAGCATATCGACTTTATGATGGAGAAGGTAAAGAAGTAGATTTTGGAAAAATGAGCTTGACTCTTTCCAAGTCAGATGTCATATTGTTTGGAGAACTACACAACGACCCTATTGGGCATTGGTTGCAATTGGAATTGGCAAAATCGCTGATTGAATCCAATAAATTGGTGCTTGGTGCCGAGTGGTTCGAATCGGATGATCAAGTCATAATAAATGAATTCTTAAATGGCTCTGCCACACAAGATCATTTAAAAAAGGAGGCAAAGGTCTGGCCAAATTATGACACCGATTATCGGCCGATAATTGAATTTGCAAAGGATAATTCCATTGAATTTATCGCAACGAATATCCCTCGCAGGTATGCATCACTTGTATCAAAGAAAGGACAAGGTGCTTTGGATAGTTTGTCAAAGGAGTCGAAATTACTTTTACCAAAAATGCCATATACGGTCACCGAGGATGACGAGGGCTACGAAAGTATGAAGGCTATGATGGGCCACGGACATGGTGCTGGAATGAACATCGACAATATGATTGCGGCTCAAGCATTGAAGGATTATACTATGGCGGAGAATATCCTTTTGAATCGTGGTAAGGATGAATTATTCATTCATTACAACGGATCATTTCACTCTCAAAACTTCGATGGAATAAGCAGGTACCTAAAAGCGAAAGAACCAAAACTCAAGGTAGCTGTTATAGCCGCAGTGAGTGATGACTCTCTGGATTGGAATGATGAATGGAAAGGCATGGGAACTTACATTCTCGTGGTTCCAGAAGGAATGACCAAAACTCACTAAAAACGAATGATGGAACTAATATCACAGCGGCTTTGCATGGAAAAGGACCTTGGGGTTCATGGTAATCTTTTTGGAGGGATTATGCTGTCATGGCTAGATGAAGCAGCTGCCACCATGGCCTATGAAGTGTGCAGATCTCCAAGCATGGTGACACTTAAAATAGAGGAGGTGCTTTTCGGAAAGCCTGTGAAAATTGGATTTCACCTGAAGATATATGGTGAAGTATTCAGGATGGGCACAACATCTATCACATTGAATATAGAAGCTCGAAAACATAATGTCTATAATGGCGAAGAAACGGTGGTGTGTTCAACCAACTTCACATTTGTAAAGATTGACGAACAAGGCGATCCGATACCAATTTCGGAGTCGATTCGTGCAAAGTACGCCCATTTGAATCCTTGATTTCTGAGCGACATATCACAATTGAAAAGTCTGCGCGCTTTTGTGTTTTAGAACCCAAAAGCGAACCCAAAGCGATTCTATTTGCCATTCATGGGTATAGGCAATTGGCACCCTTTTTTATCCAATCATTTCAAGTACTAGCTGACAGTGGTATCAAGGTCATTGCGCCAGAAGGATTGCATCGTTTTTACATAGAAGGCTATTCGGGTAGAGTAGGTGCCAGTTGGATGACAAAGGAGGAAAGGGACACAGATATTGAAGACTATGTAGGTTACCTAAATACGCTGTATCAATCACTAAAGGATGAAATAGGTGGTCTTCCAGTGCATCTCTTAGGATTCAGTCAAGGAGGGCCCACGGCCTGCCGTTGGTTAGCGGCAAGCAACATTGATTTCAAATCACTATGGCTTTATGCCACTGTTTTTCCAAATGATTTTGACTTTGTCATAAACCAAGATCGCCTTGAGCAAATGAACTTGGCTATGGCATTCGGTGATTCAGATCAATTTGCAAACGAAAAAACCATTTCAGAAAAAATGATGTGGTTGAAATCAAAAGGGTTGGAGCCTCGCATGGAACGATTTGTCGGTGGGCACGTTATTCTTCCTGAGGTGTTATTGCGGCTTTGGGAAGATGTTAATTCCCATTAACCTTTATTAAGACTTCCTGAAAAACAATTGGGAGACATAGGCGTCTTATTCGCAGTTCTTTTCTACACAACTAAAGGTTAGGTTTAGTTAGTTAATAGGGTTTAAAAAGGCGGATGATCTCAAAAGTCCGCCTTTTTTTGTGCCTATTTTATTCTGAGCTTGAGCAATGATTGATCGCTTAAAAACGCTTCGAGCTCATCATTTCTTTGCACAGGACCAACACCAGCGGGAGTTCCGGTAAAGATCATGTCACCAATTTTAAGGGTAAAGTATTTAGAAACTTCTTCGATTAATCGGTTTACACCGAAGAGCATGTCCCTGGTGTTTCCCAATTGAACAGTTTGTCCGTTTTTCTTCAACTCTAGATTAAGGTTTTGAATATCCCGATCACCAAGATCTACCCACTCACCAATCGGAGCACTTCCATCAAAGGCTTTTGCCTTTTCCCAAGGCAATCCATTCTCTTTACAAGCCTTCTGAACGTCTCTAGCGGTAAAATCAATACCAACAGTCACTTGGGTGTAATACCTGCTTGCAAATCGCTCTTCTATAGACTTTCCAATTCGATTAATTCTAACCACTAACTCTAATTCGTGATGAAGGTCATTGGTGAAATCTGGAATAAAAAACGGATTCTTTTTTGGAAGTAGGGCAGTGTCGGGTTTTAGAAAAATGACAGGTTCTGCTGGGATGTCATTGTTTAACTCCTTAGCATGATCGGCATAATTGCGTCCAATGCAGATGATTTTCATTTCGCGGCAGCTTTTGATTTCGTTCTATTCATGATATCCTCGAATACTTTTTTAGTAGAACGTGGAAAATCACCGTTCATTAACCAACCATAATAGCCAGGCTCCTTAGCGAATACATCTTCTACTGGTTTCCCCTTGTGTTTGCCAAAGTTGATGCACTCCTTACCATTTTCGTCAAAGACTATTCTTCCCATTATATCTGCCGTTTTCTGATACTGAGAAAACTCGCTTAAGAATGGAACATTCGGATGAAGATCGGTGTATTTATCCAGCTGAGCTAATAACACATTATAGGTGGCTTCGATATCGGCCGCAGCACTGTGAGCATTTTCAATTTCCTTTCCACAATAGAATTGATAAGCAGCCTTTAATGTTCGTTGTTCCATTTTATGAAACACATTTTGCACATCCACTAATTTTCGTTCTTGAAAATCAAATTCAATTCCTACTCTAAAGAATTCTTCAACGAGCATTGGAACGTCAAATTTATTGCTGTTGTAACCTGCTAGATCACAATTGAAAAGAAACTTAAATAGGGAAGGGGCTAAATCAGAGAATGTTGGCTCAGTCGCTACATCTTCATTGCTAATTCCATGTATCGAGGTTGATTCTTCGCTGATTGGCATTTCTGGATTAACGCGATGAGTCCTGAGGGTTTTACTTCCATCAGGACTCACTTTTATTATTGCTATCTCAACGATTCTGTCACTTCCCACACTGAGTCCAGTGGTTTCAAGATCTATGAATGCTAGGGGTCTTTCTAACTGTAATTGCATATTGCGCTCAAAGGTAAAAGCGCAAGCTTAGCTTAGAATTTTAAAACAACATTTTCTGCTGTACCCGACTCATCAATTTTAAACTCACATCGTCTGTTTAATTGACGACCCTCTGGGTTGTCCGAGCCATCTTCTTTTTTGTTCGGAGCGATCGGAACAGCTTCACCAAAGTATTGGTAACTCAATCGGTTCTCGTTGACATTCTTTTTATCAGTTAGGTAGTTGTAAGCAGCCTTGGCTCTTCTTTCAGAAAGTGCCATATTATACTCAACGGTGCCAATCCAATCAGCATGACCATCGATTTGAACTTCAACCTGACTCTTGTCATTCATGTATGTGCTTACTTTATTCAATTCAGCAATGCTCTCTTTTCTTAAATCAGATTTATCAAAGTCGAATAGAATGTTTCTGAATACGATTGTTTCTTCTTCCTTCACATCTAGTTGACTATCCACTTCTTCAAGTTCCGAGACTTCGGCTACGTCTTTGTTCATATCTGTCTGACCAGACTTTTCTTGAGCCGCTAGTTGACCTTTTTCTTCCTCGTAATCAAGCTTAGGATCTCTAGCTTTCAATCTCTTTAATTCTTCAGGCGTCATTCGCTTTAGCGCTTCTTGAGTGTATCCTGTCTGAGCGGAAAGTGCTTCCCAATCTTCTTCTTGTGAAGCATCTGCAATAGCTACTGCACCTGGTCCAACTAATTCAGGCATTTTAGATTCAGCTTTAACTTCCTCTGGCATGGTACTTAAATTGGCCTCAAAAGGTTGATCGACAAGTTTGTTTTGGATGATTTCAATTTGATCTTTTGGATATTTCTCTTCGGGCTTGATTTCACTCGCAATCATGTAAATTGCTCTTGCTTCTGGCAGGTTTTCTGCGAAAAACATTTTATCGGCCTCCTGAATCTTAGCATCATAATTCACCTCGAAAACGTCCATTGTTTGAATTCTTGATACTGGATCATCTCCAATCACTTTCGATGCCAATCGAATTCCATTTGGGTCAATTATATCTAAAAGCTGCACATAATTGGTTAACTCAATTGGATTGAAGTTTTTAGCTACTAATGATCTTAACGAGTCTTTTTGACTCAAGTCTAATGTGGCAATATCAACTCCTTCATAGTTCTGCTCAATCTTTTGATCCACATTAAAGAAAGCATTGTTAATCATTGCTCGCTGTGCATATACATTTCCATTGGAATCTTCTAGATTATCGATTTTGATTTCTTGGAATAGTGTAAAGTAGTCACATTGCTGTGGCACCGAAAACTCTCCTGCGTGCGGGAGGTATCCGTTCGCGTCTATTTTAAAACCATAAGTCTTCTCCGTTTTCAAACGCATTTCGTAGCGTCCTGTAAGTGAATCTGTTTTATAGGTATTAATGATCTCCTTGGTTGCAGGGTCATAGATCGTGATTACAGTTGCCACTGGACCGCCCATGTCCTCGCTGTATACTATACCATTGATCATTGTCGCAGAAACAGACTTGCAGTCAAGTATTATTCGATAGATATCCGTTTCACCATAGCCACCATCTCTATCAGATGAGTAATATCCTATTGCTCCGTCATCAGAGGTTACGAAGTATCTGTCATGGCCTGGAGTGTTAATGGGTGGTCCGAGGTTTTCTGCAGGACCCCAATTGCCATTTTCATCTAATTCCGACTTGAAAATATCATAGTCTCCAATCGAGTTATGTCCATTAGAAGCGAAATATAATGTATTGCCATCAGGAGTTAAGAAAGGAGCATCTTCGTCAAACTTAGTATTGATGTTTTTCCCCAAGTTTATCAAGGACTTCCATTGACCGTTTTCATCCTTAGTAGTAATGTATATATCTCGACCACCTGTGCCGGAAGATAAATCGCTCACTACAAACATTGTTTGTTCATCCTGAGTAATGAATAAAGACGGTTCAAATCCTTTTTCGCTGTTGATACGGCCTAGGGCCTTGGAAGGTACTGTCCAAAGACCATTATCCAATTTACTTACCCATACATCTTGGTCTCGATAAATGAATAACTGCGACTCGTCACCTGCGTAGGTAATTGTCGCATCGTGAAAATCGGTATTCACCTTACTATTCATAATTCGGTTTGTTGAGTCATAGTTTGAAGCTGGTGTGTATTGTCCATCGATATTCAAAGAGTAGTAAATGTCTTCATAATGCTTTCCGTCTAAGTCAAGGTTACCACCCGTTGACCCATCCCTACGCGAGGTGAACAGTATTATGCTTTCATCGTTGGTAACCACTGGAGAATAATCTTGATAAATGGAGTTAATGCTTGAACCCATGTTTTCAATTCGAATGTGGTCTTTGTTGTTTTCAAATTGAACTTTTCCATTTTTACACATTTCGATGTAGCGAGGAACGTCTTCTTCCAGTTCATCAGCTGGAATACCTTCACGCTCGTTGAATCGTAAATATTGCTCGAAGTAGTCAATTGCTAAATCGTAGTTACCACCATATTGTTCTGATTTACCAGCAAACAAGAACATTTCTGGCAAGGTATCTTGTGCAGTGTTTAGTATAGCTCGCTCCAAATACTTCGCTGCTTTGCCCCTGTGAACTCCTTGCTCGTATATAGCCAGTCCCATCTCGTAATTGTAATCGGGATTGTTTGCATCGAGTTTCAGCAGGTCCGTGTAGATTTCTTGAGCTTCTGCAAAATTTTCAGCTCTCAGAGCTTTTACCGCTTTTACTCGAAGTTTCTTTTCTTCTTTGGACTGTCCAAATGCCGTGATTGCTGTAAGAAGTGATAATACTACAAGGAGGAAAAAGTATTTTCCTGGTTTGGTTGAGTCTGTTATCCTTTCTGAATACCGCATAAAATGAGGGCTTTGATGAATTCAGACAAATCTACCCCCGATTATAGCCCTTAAGATTTGGCTATTTTCTTGTTTTGAACAGGATTTTGTTAATTCAGAATCAGCTTAAAATATTGGTAATCAGAGAATCTAGCCTTATCATACTCTTCCTTTTCTTCAGGTTTTGGTCCTGATAATAAGAATTGTTCATCAATTGTCGATATCTTGTTGAAATCTAAGCCTTGCTTTTTCAGTGCCTTTACCAATGCAGCCTTTCCGTATTTGAGTCGCAGTTGTGCCAGTTCAATATTACCTCCAGATCTGTTGGTGGGCAGGTGTGAAGCGCTGCCCATTAATGTGATTTTGGTGTTTGGGTTGTCTTCTATTGCAAGCTTAATGGATGTTGCCATTTTATCTATTTGATCTGCAGGAATTTCACTGGCCACATTGTTTTCAAAATAGATGATCAATTCTCCTTGTTGATCGTTAATTGCTTTCGATTTAGATTTCAAAGGTTTTTCTGCAAATGGTGGGGTTGTTTTTTTAACAATAGCTTCCGTTTTCTTGACTATTTGATTATCCGGAACTGGTTTTTTTTCAATGCTTGGCTCAAACCCTTTGTTGTAGAAAGTGTTCTTAATGTTGATCATTTCTGGAACATTCGAATTCGATTCTCCATTGATAGCTGATAAAAGGATCTCGCCATCTATTTCTTTAGACAGGGACGGGCGCAAGATGTAC
>Ga0181601_10001174_pt1 | contig 22262 bp, 19 predicted proteins | sample 041ome_8_FD_133020 | JGI IMG/M metagenome (GOLD analysis project Ga0181601, IMG submission 133020) | Coastal salt marsh microbial communities from the Groves Creek Marsh, Skidaway Island, Georgia - 041407BS metaG (megahit assembly) | ecosystem: Environmental > Aquatic > Marine > Intertidal zone... | reverse complement strand
TTAAAAAAAAAACCTATAAAAAAAACAACAAAAGAGCAAGGAATGTAGTTAATAAAAAAGTAAACAGATTGAAATATTTCATTGAAAAAAAATAATTTAAATTCAATATTGCTAATTTTCTTTATAAAGAATTTTAAAAAGTTATTCATCTTTCATTAGAAAGCATTTCATCACAAATTCTTACTGCATTCGTCATGGTATTAATTGTTGTGGGCTCAGCTGGAATAGATGGAATAACTGAAGCGTCAATAAAAGATACCTTTTTAAAGCCAAAGGGCCTTCCAAGCATATCAACGTTAAATTTCTTTGCTTTTTTCATCATTGGCATTGTTGATCCAAAGTGCTGACTATGACCTAATTTAGAACTTAAAACAAAAGGGAGTGGGATCAACTTAAGATCCAAAATAAATTTCTTCATTGTTTTTATAAATTTATTTAGCCTTGCTTCTGATCTTTTTTTCTCAAATGAAATAACATCACACCTTGAATAATCGTCATTAAAATTAATTTTTATATTTCCAGAATCCTCTGAATCAAGATAAATCATACAGACATAAAGTCTTTTCAAAAAGAAACTAAAAAGTTTCAACATCCAAGACAGCTTACCTTTAAAAATAAATCTTAAAATGAAAAAAATTGGATAAAGCTGGGCATGTATTCTACTTTCATTAAGATTGTGCTGAATAAAATAATGTGACAAAGAGATTGTTTCGCTTATTTTAGAATTAATTGACCCGAAAGAAAAAAATAATTTGTAATATTTTTTACTTTCCTTAACTATATAGCTTTTAGGTCCATTTAATGATTTATCAAAAATAATAGTACTATCGATAGCGCCAGCACCAACAAATAGTAAATCAAATTCATATGTTACACTTTTATTATTACCTATATTTAAAGCATTTAAAAAGACTTTATTTGATTTTTCATAAAATTTATCAACCAAAATATTGGGAATATATTTTATTTTATTTTTTTTAACTAGATCTTCTATTAGATGAATACTATTAAAAATAGCATCGGGCTCACAGCCTTCCATGCATTTTGTACACAAAGTACATTTGTTTTTATCGATTGCCAATTTTGACAATCCAAACTTTAAGTTATTTTCTCTTAATTTTTTTAAAACAGATTGTTTTAAATTTAAATTCTTTATCAAATGTGATGATGAAAATTTGTATTTATTTAAAAAATCTATTTCATCAGTAATTCCTAAATGTGGAATCTTAGATATAACAAATTTGAAAGCTTTCAAAAAAGATGTTTTTTTAATACCCCATTTTTTTTGATAAGTTTCTGAAAGGTAAGAAATATTGGCTCCCCACACATTACTTAAACCACCATATGCATGTGAAGTATCAAATTCTGCATTCTTAAAATTAAATTTTAAATTATCAGCACGTTTATACATAAAAAAATTCCCAAAAAAAGATTTTTTTGGAATAAATCCTTCGTTTTTTATTTGAAATTTTTTTTTATTATTTATGCCAGCATCTAACATAGTTATTCTAATATTGTTAAATTGCGAAAAATACTCTGCTGCTATTGCTGCATTAGGTCCAGAACCAACAATGCCGACATTTATTATTTTAAGCTTCATATTATTTATGTGTAATTAATATTATTAATTTATACATGCTAATTTAGAAATCTCATATCATTTAAATGAGTACTTTACTTTTCCAAAATAATTCTACTCTAAAAAAATATATTTAATCTAATAATCAAAATTGATTATTAAAATAAAAATTGATATGAAATAAATCTACTAATTAAAACATTAACAGAATGTTTTAATTACTAACGATTAATTATCTGACAGATAATTTTATAGAAATCAAAATTTAACAACGTGTAAATCTTGATCATAGGCAAAATGAATAAAGATAAGAGAGTATTTAATCATGATATTATTATTTTTATGATGAAACCTAATTTAAAAAATGTATCATTAGGAATAATATTAGCTATTTTTTCTGTCTTTATAGCTTATCATTCCATAAACCATCCAAATCTATTTGGTGATACAGGTTTGTTTTACTCAACTGTTCACTCCATTTTTTACAATAATACTAGTGAGACATATATGTTTGGTAGTAATGCTAGGCTTCTTTTTACTCTAGATATTCCTGTAATGGAGCCTCAAGAAGTATGTAATAAAGCAACAAAATATTTACAATTAAGTTCTAATGATAAAGACTTTCTGCTATATCACACTAATTACTTTTATTATTTACTGGCTCCTTTTCAATTTTTCTTAACTGCCCCTATTATTGTTCATGGAACCCTTTCACTTACTTTTGTAGTTTTGGCATACTTAATATTTTTAAATTTTAAAAATAATGGGCTTCCTGTTTTTTTATCCTTAATTCTTATGATGTCGTTTATCCTTCATCCTGGCTGGTCACATACAATCTTTGGTCAGCCCTTTGTGGATATGTATTATTTGATTTTTGGTTTTTTAATTTGTTATTTTGAAGATAAAAAAAATACAAAGTTACTGTTAATTATTTGGATTTTATCATTACTTATCAATGAAAAAATAATGATAATGAATTCAATTTTTTTAATAGGCATTTTTTTAGTAAATCTAATAAAAAAACAGAAAGACAAAAGGCACAACATTTATATTTTAATTATGGGGTTGGCGTCACTGTTACTTTTCATTTATGCTACAAAGTTTATTCTAACCAACCCCTATTATTCATCAGCAGTACCAAATTCAATTGAGAGTCTTATTAATTATATTCTTTCGCCTCGTGGCTCTATGGGAATTTTCTCTATTATATTAGTAAATATTTTTTTATTATTACCAATTTTTTTAAAGGATAAACTGATATTTCTTTTAATATTAGCGTTAATGTCGCCAAATATTTTTGGAAACATAGGAGGTGCAGAAAAAGTAAACTTTTTTACTCATTATCATTGCTTATACATCCCATTTTTGTTTTACTATTCGTCAAAATTTATTGGTGAATATCTTGGAAATTTAAACAATAAAAAAACTCCTACTTTAGTGTTAAGTGTAATTTTGTTTTTATTTTATTCTTCAATTCATTTTGATAATAATTTAAAACCAGTTTTTAAAAATTTTTCAAAAAATAACAACTACTATAAAGAATTTTTCAAAAATTCTTATAGTTATAGCGAGATCAAACAAGATATAGAATTTAATATTCCAAAAGAAAGTAAAGTTGTTGCTGTTGAAGGTGCTTTACCATTCCTCTATGATTATGATGAGGTTTATCAATACCCAATGTTTATGGATGAAGCTGAATATATGATAACTTACTTTAATGATGATGATAAAAATAATTTTCAGGGTTACACAAGCTTTATAAGTTCTGAAAAAGAAGAAGAAACTAATGAATGTTTATATAAGAAAGGGCAAGAGTTTAATTTTAATTACAAAAATCATATAAAAATCAATGGGACAAATCTAACAATAATTAAAAAATTAAATTAATTTACATTTACTTGTTAACAAATACAATCTTTCTATATAAAAGAAAATTGAGTACAGCAATAATAATTATCTGTAAAATTTTTGCTAAATAAACATTAGAAGTTAACTCATAAAACAAAATAATCAAATATGTTCCCAAACTTAATGATATGAGAACAATTGAAATATATTTAACATATTGCGAAATACCAAAAAATTTATTAATAAAGGTATATTTAAAATGAAGAAAAAAACCAATTATAGAAACACAAAGTATTGTTATTGTATTGGAAAGCACAATACTATTCGAAATATTAAATAAAATATAAAAAAAACTAAGATCAAGTAAAAAATTTATAAATCCAATAGTACCGAAACGAAAAAACTGTATCTTAATTATAAATAATAAGATTTTTTTTATTGAATTATGATAAAAACTTGTCAAAAAAATCTCCTTAAATAGTGGTATATGAAAAATTTATAAATTAATAGCCATGATGGTATAGAAAAATATTTAACATCTGAGATTGAGGAGAGGCCAGTGCAAACAATCCAAATTTTTATTTTAACTTGCTCATAAATTACATATAATTTTTAGGGTTAAATTTTAATTTTTCTCGTGTGTGTTTATCATCAATGATAACACTCGATAAAGTTAAATAATACAGAGATAATGAAAGCGGAGTGGAAAGCTTATTAAATGTAATTTTTCTTAATAAATCCGAAACTAAACATGCGAGGTAAACAAATGAGCGGGGAAGATTTATTATTTTCTTTTTCAAATTTTTTTTTGAAGTGTTTATTTTAACAAAATTACTAAAAGTTACTGGGTCTTTATCAACAACAAAAAAAACATCGTCATTATCTGCATATTTTATTGCCTGAAATATTGAAAGATATAAATTTCTTATATGGCAGACTGATGTTTTATATCTTCCACCATCCACATAAAAAAATTGATTTTTAGTCAAAGCAGAATTAATCTTATAATTAACAGTTGACTGGCGCCCACCCCAAATTAACCTTGGTCTCAATATTACTTTAATTCCTCTGCTATTTTTAAAGTTCATAAATAATTTTTCAGCAATATTTTTTGACCACGCATAATCAGATAGCAATCTTCTTGGCAGGCTGGATTGATGAGTTAGGATTTTTAATTTCCCTGATAGAAAAACTGCCTCCGTACTCACATGAAAAAAATAGTTATAATAACCATCTAAGCATTTAAGTAAACTTTTTAACGAACTTACATTGTCATTGTAAAAATTTTTTTTATTACCAAAATGTCTTGTATCAGCCATTAAATTTATAACAATATCAAAAAAATATTTTTTTCCATTAAAAATATCAACCTTATTTATATCTCCTATATATTGATATTTTATTTTTTTTGATTCTATTTTTTTTCGTGCGATTGTAAAGATTTCGTAACAACCTTCATCGTAAAAAAAATTAATAAAATTTTTTCCAACATAACCGCCAGCACCAGCAATTAATATCTTCAAAAAATATCTCCAAAAAGTGGCCTTAAGTCCGAAAATATAAAATTAAAGAAAAAAGTCATAATCATTTGCGAAGCTTTTGCATAAAGTGAAATATCGAAACAAATAAAATATGACCATGCAATTTAAAATTATTAAACCGAATAAATAAGATAATGATACTTGAACGATAAACAAAAATAAGTTCTTTTTAGTAATTTGTTTGATAGAAGATGTATAAATATAAACGCCCTCAGCTATATCAACAACCTCATTTACAAGATTAAAAGTTTTTAATAATTCAACTCGAGTATAATTAATATAAGTCTTTTACAAATAATGAGTTTTTTATATTCATCTTATACGTTTCATCAATATGAATAAGATTATATTTTTTTATCAGCTAATAACTAATCTCAAATATTAAAACATCATCTTTAGTATAAATTAACTTAATATTCTTACTCTCTATAAGTCTATTTTTATATTCATTGTAACTTTTGTGGAAATTTTTAGATAGGGAATTTTTCTTTATAAATCTAGAATCATCTTGATTTCTCCATACTAAATAATTAATTTTATTAGCTTTAAAGTAATAAAGAAGATCTTTTTCGGAAACAATATTTAATAACGAAAACTCTGGATTCCAGTCATGAATAAAAATTAAATTTCGGTTAGTATAAAAAAATGGTTGCACCCCCCAATTGAACGCTATAGTGTCATCTGAGAGAGTATTTATATTCAGAAATTTAGCAACCCAGTAAAGATGAATGAAGTTATCCATGTAAAATTCCTGACTATATTTTCCAAGTAACAAATTAATTTCTGGTATTTTGGAAAGATAGTATTTATGTAAACTAAAACTAGATTGAAGAAATAACAAAAAAATAAAAAAGTACTTAAATTTTTGTTTATTTATTGATGAAATAAAAAATAGAAAAATAATGAAGACATTAGAAAATAAAAAAAGGAAGTATCTATACTCCCAATAATAAATAAATAGAATAAATACTAAAACTAAAATACTAAAAAAATATAGAGACCAATAAAAATACTTGCTATCCAAGCTAGAATTAATATTTTTATTATTTAGGAAAAACCTTACTGGAAAAGCAAGAATTAAGATAGTAAAAAATAAACTAAATTTAGATATAGAAATTTGAAAGAAATCAGAAATATTTTCATTTACATGCCAAGAAGTCCCAATATTAAACAAAGTTGTTTCATCAATCATTGTCATGATATTTTTGATACTTTCTTGATCGTAACTACACGCATTAAAAAAATTATTAAACAAAGGAAAAAATGGATTGCAATGAAATAAATAATTATAGAAAATCCAAGGGATATTAATTGCTAATGACAATAGAATTAAACCGAGTAACAGTTTATATTTTTTTAATATAAAAGTATTGTCATAAAAAATGATTAGAAAAAAAAGAGGGAAATAAAAAATAACAGTATATTTAATACCAAAAGAGAATGCGGCAATAAAAAAAACTATTATCAAATAAAAATTATTTTTTGTTTTTATGTATGAAAATAAGAAATATAAGAATTGGAAATAAAAAGCGCACAGAAGTAAATCAACTTTTACTATTGAAATATTTTCAAGGATTATTGGTATGTAAAAGAAAAAAGGTATGCATAAAATACTTATCGACCTATTAATATTAAATAACTTTGTTATGCCAATTAAATTTTGTAGACTTAATAGAACAAAAATTAGAAAAAGTACTAGCTTTACTAATGAAACATTCTCAAATATATAAATGAAACCAAGAATCGCATATTGATATGATGGAAAAGCAGAAAAAATACCATAATTAGCAAGATAAGTAATTTCATTATTATTATTAAATACCTTTGGCATGTATAAAATATATGAAATAGAATCCCAATTTTGTTCAGGAGTAAATGAAAAACCTATTCCAAAAAAAAGAAAAGGAGAGAGAATTAAAAGAAGTTTTTTATTAGAGCTAACAAATGCCTTAAATTTAGAATAATTGTATTTATAAAAAACACATAAAAATCGTAACTTAAAAAAATGTACGAGAAAAAACAACAAAACAATAAAAATGTATAAATCAAGCTTTCCAAGATAGCCTAAGACAAGATATAAAAATGAGTATAAAAATAAACCAAAAACAATTGAGTTAATAAAATTTAGTTTGGTATAAATTAGATTATTTTTCTTGATTAGAAGATTGGATACAGTCACTCCTGACACAGACAGGAATGAAATAAATAGAAGAGATGATAAAAAGATAAATAATATAAACATTTAATTTAAATAAAGATTATATTTTCTTGTGTTTCTTTATAATGCCTAATCATGCAAATGTTATTACCATTGCAAGGTGGTGTATCAAACAAATGAACGCATGGGGAACAACTTGTTTGACTGTAATAAAACTTCTCATAAGGTCTCATATGCTCAACACGAAGGCTAGGGTCGCTTGGACCCCAAAAAGATATTATTCGTTTGTTTAGAAGTCTAGAAACATATAGCAATCCTGAATCAATTCCAATAAATGTTTTTGAGTTATTAATCACCTGAAGACACTCCTCAAAGGTTGTTGACCCAGCCAGATTAATAAAATTTATATTTATTTTGTCTTTATTTATCTTAAAAAAATATTTTATAAAACAGTCAGCTTTAATTTTTTCCTTAGATGTTCCAATCAGTAAAAAATTATTCTGTTTTTTTCTATCTAAGATTATTTTGGTCAAATGCTCAAAAGAAAGCTCCCTTTCTTTATAAATATCTGAGCAAAATGGAGCTATCACGTCATAACTCTTTAAATTCTCTATATTCTTAATTAGCCTAGTTTTATTTAACCTATTTATGGACTTGGTATAAAGGTTACAAGCATTAGTAAAAATAATTTTTTTTGTTTCAAGTAATTTAGAAATAGAATTGTAAGCAAAAAATATAGGCCTATGTAAATTATAAAAAATTGTTTTGTCTGATAAAAAAGATACCCACCAATAATTTTGAGAGGTTGATAATGAAATTAATTCTTTGGGCATTAGAATAGAACAAAATATCATTGAAAGAGTTGAATAAATTTCAAGATTAATCAATTTGTAGCAATAAAATATATTATGAAAATTTTGTAATATTGAGATGATTAATGTGAAGATATTTTTTTTATCTATAATAATAATTTCATCAAAAAGATCCATATTTTTAACAAAAATAGCAACATCATTAAAACAGATTAAAATAATTTTTTTATCAGGAAATTTATTTTTAATTTCTATTATGGATGGCAGAGCAATCAATACACTCCCACCACCCAAAAGTTTTAATATTGCTAATTTATCATTATCTTTTTTAAGCTTATGTAAAAAAATTTTTACAATTTTCTGCAAAGGTATTAGTGGTAAAATAAACAGAATAAATAAAAATCCAAAAAACCGATCAATTTTTTTTAACAGTATTGAATTCAAAAAATTATCCTTTGTTTGGATTGTTATTAATATCATAACTCAAAAACCCAAGTAATAATTGAAAACCAATTATGATAGCTAAGGCAGAGAGTACAATTGTTCCAGTTGAAGCTGCAACACCGCTTAATGATGACTCAATCCATGAAGATAAACCGTAATAAATGCCAAAAATTAATATTGGCATTCCAAAAATAAGCTCTATGGTTGCTATATTAATATCCCTTAAAAAATAAACATAAAAAATTCTTTTAAAGAAATTTTTTAAATTCAATAATAAAAAAGGAATAAGTACTTTAAATGGCGATAAATTACTAACTTCATTTTGGTATATTGAATTTATTGGAATATCTTTTATTTTCGAATTACAAAGGTAAAGCCTAAAGAGCATGTCTGATTCAAAAAAATAACGATTATTAATTTTTTCCAAACTAAGAAAAGGTATTGAGATAGTTTTTAGCGCAATGTATCCATTGGTAGGATCAAAAATATTCCAGTAACCAGAAGAGAGCTTTGTAAAAAAGGATAAAAATGAGTTACCCAAAATTCTCACTATCGGCATACCATTAATTGATTCAAGATAGTAAAACCTATTTCCTTTGGTATATACAAATCCTTCATCTATTATTGGATCAAGAAAATTTGACATTAAGGTTGTATCCATCTGATCATCTCCATCAATTTTCACAACTATATCAATTTTTTTTTCAAGACAATAATTAAAGCCAGTTTTGGTTGCAGCCCCAACCCCCATATTTTTCTTATGCTTCAATATAACCAGCTTGGAATATTTATTTTTTTTGTTGATATGTTTATAAGATTTTTCCGGACAACAATCATCAACAACCACAATATGATCGACATATTTGGGTATATTTTTTATGACATGATCAATTTGATTGGAAACTTTATAACAAGGTATTACGGTAGCAATCGTATTTTTTTTGTACATTTTTTCAAAAATTTTATTTAGCGTATATTCTTAAGTTATTATACTTAAAATGATTTGGGAAATTAACTTAAATATAATTCTAAAATGAACATAAACATAATAAATATATTTTTTAATAATTTGGGTTTTGGGGTGTGGCGTTTTTTTCTTGCATTTTTAGTAGCAATTTCTCACCTTTGGTCAAACATGATTCATGGTCCTGCGGCATATGCCGTATGGGGGTTTTTTGTTTTAAGTGGATTTTTAATGACCCTTGTCTTAAACGAAAAGTATGGCTTCAGTAAAAACGGTCTTTTAAAGTATTTTTTTAATAGATTTCTTAGGATTTTTCCACTATATTGGCTTTCTTGCGTTATTGGTATATTTGTACTTTTATATAGTGAAATCATCATAGGAATTTCTGCAAAAAGCTTGAATCCAGCTTTTTCATTTCCGACCAACGCTTTAGATGTTGCTTATAACATAACCCTAATGCCATTCATACAATCATCAAATTTCTTGGTTCCAGTTTCATCAGCATTGGCGATTGAAGTTGGTGTATATATTCTCATACCTTTTTTAGCTGTTAATCGAAGCACGGCTTTATTTGCCTTAATTATATCCCTAATTATTAATTTAAATTATTCAATAGTTGTTGATACATTTATAACAAGATATACGAGCTTTAACACTTGTTTATTTGCTTTTGCTATGGGGTCTTCACTTTACCACTACCGAGACTCATTACAGGCAATCAAAAGCCCATGTTTAAGTATTTTTGCTTGGTTAATGCATTGTTTATTTTGGATAAAGTTTCCCTACTATCCATGGGAGGCAGGGCTATATGTATCTGTAATTTTATCTTGCTGGGTAATTCTTTCAATTTTTAAGACCAAGGAAAATGCGCTTGGCGTCTTGCTTGGGAATTTATCATATCCAATATATCTTATTCATACCTCAATCGGAATTGTACTATTCCCCTATTTCAATTCCATAAGAACATTTAATTTTTTTCTTATAAGCTTCTTATTAACATTACTAGTAAGCTTGGTAATGCATTTTTTGTTTGAAAAAAATATACAGAGATATAAATGGAAAAAATAAAAAAAAATATTGTTCTACAAATTACATCAATATCATTAATTCTATTTGCAATATTTCGACTTAAAATTTTTAATGACTTTGAATCATTTTCAAATATTTTAAAATACAATTGGAATCCATATTTAACTTCATTGGGTGGTCCACTCCTACTGTCACTTATAGTAGAGTATTTAAAAAAAAAATATGCCATTAATAGAATTCTTTCACTGACTGTTGTTTATTTAGTCTTGTCCATAGTAGTCAATGGATTCACAAGTTCATTAATTTTCTTATTTTATTTATTTAGTTCGTATTTATTAGGTGTATTAATTTCAAGTCTTTTAAATCAAGAAAAAAATAAATCACATTATGAGTTATTCCTTCTTGGTTATAGTCTTTTTGGGTTAATCACATATCTATTGATTAGATTACCAATACATAATTTTTACACTTATTCTATTTGTCTATTAACTATAACTAGTTTTTTTGTGGTCCAAAAAAAATTAAAGAATATTGAATTAAAATTTAATCTAAAAGAAATAGAAATCCCATTTTATGCAACACCACTATTGCTTCTTTACCTCTTACTAGCATTGATGCCAGAAACTGGTTACGATGCACTGGTAACACATCTTTTTATTCCTCAATATATAAGTCATAACAGTTTATGGGTTGATGATCCAGCAAGTTTTATTTTTTCAACACATCCACATCTAGTGGATATAATTTTTACCAATATTTTTATCTTAACCGATGGTGAAGCTTTTCTTAGAATTTTCAATTTACTTAATATTATTTTATTAACATTCTATATAAAAAACTTTATAACGAATGAATATAAGAAAATTCAAAATCTTGATTTTATTTGGTTATTAATTTTCACAACGCCATTAACTTACATGCTTATTTCAAGTCTGTATGTTGATTCGTTGTGGACAAGCCTAATAGTTGTAAGCATTATAAATATTTACAGTTATGCAAAAATAGGTAAAATTAAATACATAATTAGTTCCTCAATATTTCTTGGGTTTTCTCTAGCTGCAAAAACCATTTCAGTAATTTATATACCTATAATTTTTGTATCAGCAATTAAAAAAATTATTGAAAAAAAACATAAGGTGGTTTTTATCTATTGTGTATTTATTGTATTAGCACTAGGAGCCTATCCCTACATAAACTCATATCTTGCAACAGCTAATCCTGTATTCCCATTTTTCAATGACTTTTTTAAATCAGTTTACTATCCGGCTGAAAAATTTGTTAATCACTACTCATCAGGGCTAGATTTGAAATTTCTTTATTCAATTACTTTTAAGAGTCATAAATTTATTGAAGGTTCACAAGGGGCCTCTAGTTTTTATTTTTTTCTATGTCTCATACCTGTTTTATTTGCAAATAAATTTGATGAATATAAATTAAGTTATTTTTTAGTAATTTCAATCCTAGCAATTTGGCTAACATTTATGGGAAGTGCATATTTAAGATATATCTACCCTTGTTTTATTTTGTTTTACATTTATATTGTTGGCAATATACCAACAAGAACAAATAATGCAAAAATAATAATAGCAACAATTCTAATAGCAACAATATTCAATCTTTTACATTTAAGATCATCTACTCCATATGGTTATATAGATAATAAAATTATTTTTCAAGAAAAGGAAAGAAAGAAATATTTAGAAATAGTGTCTCCTCAAAAAATTTTAGCGAGTGAAGTAAATGAATTAAATACAACTAAATCACCGGTTCTGTTTTTTTCCTCCCCAATGATTTCCGGAGTAGACTCGCTTCCTATAATGCATGAATGGTACAACCCAAACGCACATAAAATGTTAATGAATTTAAGAAGTAAAAATGAATTCGAAAGTTTTATTAGAACATATAAGACAAAGTTTATAATATTTGATAAAAACTGGAACAAAATTAGATTAAATGCAGAGATTGATTATTTTGGCTTATACCTCAATGATGAATGTCAAGAGATACGAAATATAAATAAAACATACTTTATATTTGATTGTTCAAGAATGTTTCAAATTGAATGATTGCAAAATCAGAACTCATCCACTTACGTTTTTCATAATACAACTCCCCAGAGTGAGGTTTTATAATATTCAATTTGCTTTGAATGATTTGATTTTTTGTTAGGTAAAACCCAAATAAAATACGGAGAATAAAAAAAGGATATAAAGCAAAAATTGCCTTATATTGAGATTTAAATATAAATGGGGACAATAATATTCTAATGATTAAAAAAGGATTACAAAAAACTTTAAAAGAATTTTTTTTCTGATACGAAAGTGGTAAAAAAGCATTAAAGAAAGCAAAATTTCTATTTTCTGCATTATAAAGCGGAAATGTACAGAAATCTAAAACTGGATAATTTAAAACTAACTTTTTTCCTATAATATATGCTGAGTCGTGATCTGGGTGTCCTCCCTCATACGATGGGGTATAAACTTTTATCTTATGAGCTGAAAGATTTTTTCTAATATATGCAAAAATATATTTATAGATCAACGATAGATTAAAAATTACTTTTTGATCAAGAATTTTTAGCTCATCGCCAATATCTATTAAATTTATATTTTTTATTTTTAAAAAAGATAAAAAACTTTTTGACTCTAATGTTCTGTTAATATTTTTAGGGCTTTTGGATAAATAAAAACAAAATATTTTTTCACAATTAGTATGTGAATCATATAATAATGATGAAATTGCCCCCAATTCATCATCTTGATGTGGGAAAAGAAATATCTTTACATGATCTATCTTCATAGGATAATTTTATTAAAAATAATATTAGCAACCCTTCGAGAATTTGCCATTAATGAATATGTATGTGGCTTTGATGAGATCCTGGGCAACCATGATCCATCTATAACAAATAATCCCGAATGGTTAATTAATTCACAATTACTATTTGTATTAATATTGCTAGAACTACCTATAGGAAAAGATCCCCCATGATGAAGATCGGAACCATCTTTTAACTTTTGAACAAATATCGGAAACATAAAATTAATAATGAATTGAAAAAATGTTGACTTCATTCTATACATAAAATGTAAAAAATTATATTTTGAACTGTTTTTAAAGGTAAAATTTTTTCCATTAAATTGAATATATGTTGAAGATAGCTCGGATGGGAAGAAGGTTAAGGTAACAACAATAAACTTTTTTATTTTATTAATTAAGATTTTTATAAAATTGTTTTTTAAAGGCAAAAAGCTTAATAAATCTGATGTTGATATATCTGATCCAAACATGATAGTTGTATACAGTTCATTATCATCAGAAAACGCAATATTTATTCCAGCAGGTTGATCATGAGGTTTTATCTTAAAACTTAAAAAAACTGATCTAATTACAGGATTGTGTAGCAAGGGAGTTGATTTGATTTTTATATTGGAATTATGTAAATAATTCAAAATTAATTTGCTAGTGTTTACCGTACCACAAGCTAGTATTAATTTTTTTGCAAATATTTCTTTTTTTTTATTGTCTTGAATGATATTTAATTTATAAATTTCATCATTTTTTTCAAATGATTCGAGAGTACTATTATAAAAAACTTTTAAATCATTTGACTCTACTGGGTTGAAATGATTGGCTGAGTTATAAATTGAATTATTGAAACAATATGTATTACAACCTCCACATAAGTTGCATGCTTTGACATCTAATTTTTTATTATTTTTTGTGTAAAGTGCTTTTTTTGCAAAACCAAAGGTAATTTTTGTTCCTATAGAATTAAAAGGGTTTTTTAGACTATATTGCTTATCGGATTTAATAGTATTTGTTCTAAAGAGTTTTTTATCTAGCGGATTATTAATTACATTAAAAACATTAATATATTTCTGGAGTTTAATATAAAAATTCTGAAGATTAAGATTAACGCCGAGATCTTTTTCATTGAGCTCACTTATGCCAGCACCCCAGTATCTCGATAATCCTCCAATAAATAAAGAATTAAAATTATAAAAAATATCTTCTTTATTATTTAAATGTGATGATGAATCTAGATATTTCCAGGTATATGACGATTGATTTAGATATAAATCTATATTTGGCAATCTATCAATATTGAGGTCTCTATTCTTGTCTGAATTTATATGAGCAATCTTTAATTTTTTATTCTTTTTTAAACTTAAGAATTCATCAATAAAATGGATAGCTGTTGGGCCATTGCCAACAATTACAAGATCAAACTCAATTTCTTTCATTAAGTATTGAGCCTCTCAGTCTAGGGAGTGGAAGGTTAAGAATATCCGGTTTATTTTTGTTTTTAGGATCATTTCCAAAAAAATCCTTAAAACCAAAATCAAGAGCAAGCTGCCTTCTGAGTTTTAATGGAAGATCTTCGTTCCAATTTACATTATTCCATCGTCTGATGGAGCTTATAATGATTTTTTTAAAAGGCAAAAAGAAACCAGGCAATGAAAGCTCATAATGGTTAACAAGCCTTGTTTTTTTTGGGGATAACTGAATATATTCCATATAAAGCTTCGCAATGATCCCAAAAGGCATTGTGTCAATAACAAGCACATTATTATCTTTTGTATTTGTTAAGGTATGAAGAGAGGAAATAAAAAATGGTGTAAAAGGAATTTTCATTTTGGTTTCAATAAAGACAACATTTTTATCTTCATATAATATTTTAGAATTCCCAAACTGTTTATGAACATAAGGAAGATGTTCATGATCCCATGTATTCCACAATGCTACATATTTACTGACATTTACTGTACGTGATATTTTAAATTTTAGAATCATAAATATACCTCTAAACTATCTGAAAGCTCTATGACTTTATACCTTTTAAGAGACCTTTTGTAATTGTTGTTTATACATTTGAATTCGACAACATCAAATTTCCAATCATGCCAATAACAATGAAACTCATTATTTTCATTAAGAACCAAAGGACCACCAAAGTGTGGACAAAAACCACTAATAGCAATATATTTATTATCAATAAAAACTACATAGATTTCATCAGAAAAAACTTTTGATAAAAAACGGTATCCATTATTTTTTAATTTATTTTTTTTAATTATTTCTTTCATTCGAGATTTTCTTAATCATTAAAAACTCATTTAATCTTAGATGATACATGAACTTTTCAGATGTTTTGGTATTCAAATATTGATTAATATCAGATTTAAGTATTATTGATTTTAAATAAAATCTAATAGGAAATAATTTCGTATTGATATCATATCTATTGATTGATAAAAAATCATAAAAAATAATTCTTCGCATGAAAAAATTATTTTTATTCATCATCTTATATTCTTTTGAGGCGTATAAAAAATTATTTAATTTTTCTGAATCAATAAAATATAATGACAAAAAACTTTCAAAAAAAGATGGTAACAATGGTGATAAAAACCTAAAAATTACTGATAATGAAAAAATTTTATAAAAGTTAATATTAAAAATTCTTCCTCTAAATCCCTTAATTCTCAAATAGCTTTTTAATGAAAAAAATCCATCAGATGCTATTAATAGTTTGTTATTTACTTTATTTGAAATACATAGAGATATAAAATTAACCAAATTTGGTAGGTATATAAAATGCGTTTTAAGATTGCCACCAAGTAAGAATTTAAATTTTGATTTCTTGTTGAACGAAAAAATGGATGAATATGAATGATTATCAAAATAATCAACAAATCCAGATCTTATAATAATCCAATTATTGAATTCCATAATAATTTTTTCTTCTTGAGCTTTATTAATTGAATAACGTGATAAAAAATTTGAATATAGTGAAGTTGTTGATATAAATATAATTTTTCCAAGAAATTTATCCTTTATTTGATTTAATAAATCGATAATCTTACTGTTATTTGAGGCTCTTGAAAAAAATAATATGCAGTCGTATCTGTTGTAAAGTTCATTCAAAGAATTGAGATTTTTTTGATTTTTATTTTGAGGTGAATGGGAAAAATAATCAAATTGGTATTTTATGTTAAATGTCTTAACAAAATTTTTTGCAATAAAACTGTTGCATCCAATAATAGCTATTTTCATCATGTTATTCTTTGAAAATTATTTTTGTATTGTAAATATAGGATAAAAAATACATTAATATATCGCTAATAAACTTGGCAATAATCGGATTTTGAATATACAAAAGAAGGATTGAAAGCAATATTGTGGACAATGGGGTGTATATAAAAGCAGAACCAAACCATAAAAAGCTTCCTGTCATGTGCATGTTGGATAGTTTGTAAGTAAACTTTTTATGAAGGAAATAACCTGTTAAGGAAGCAAATACCTTTACAACAATATTTGCAATAACTGGTGATGTTTCAAATAAATATAAGATAATAATAAAACCTACAAAATCAACAAAGTAGGCAGCTAATGCAACTAAAAGATATCTAAAATAAGTTTTTTTTAAAAAATAATCAATTAATAAAAATAATTTTTTCAAAGTTTTCAAGAATTAAAAATAATCTAAATCAGACAATACACAATGGAATCTATCAAAACAAAGGTTATTAGGATCTCTTATATACAATGGTGTTTCATGTGGTAAAAAACTACTGGGTATCTTTGGTAGTACAAAAGAGTAAAGTGATTTAAAAATATGTGAGTTTTTATTGAATAATGAAAATATTAAATTTGAGTTTTTTTTCATGGCAAATTCAATAATACATAAAAAATTTAATAACCTTGCTCCATAAACAGCATTATCAGAAGCAATAGAGTCCATAATCATACAAACCTTAAATCCCTTGAATTCATTTGCTAAAAGAACGGTATTAATAATAGCCTTTTTACCAATCATAATTTTTAATGAGTAAACATTTTCGGAGTTATAATTTGAATATCTCCATCTAAAGAATTTCTTACCTCTCGCATAAAAAGGATGTTTTTTTGATTTAATTGAATCATAAAGCTCTTGTTCCTCAGTTTCAGATGGAAAACCTGAGGTTGTTTCAATGTTAGTAATGAACTTTAATAATTTAATAAAAACTTTCACTGAAATTAAAAAAGGGAAATTAAAAATATATCTAATGATATTTAAAAAATTACCAGGAATAAAAAATAAAATATTTGATGGGAATGCAAAAGCATCTAGAACACAACCTTTTTTATACTTTAAAAGTATCCTATAAAGCTTATCCGAATTATTGTTTGAGGTATGAATAAATATCTTGTTGCTAAATTGTCTTGGACCTTTAATTAAATTTAAAAATATATTTGGTGATTTTCTATAAGATTTATGGATAAGAAGATCACATGGATTAATTGTCTCAAAAGAATCATCTCCAACAATTAATTTATTTTGCGGAAGCATAACCCTTCCAGTACATTTGTTATTCAAAAGATACTTATATATATATACAGGCTTAATAAAATAGCTTGAAAATTTCCAGTTTATAAAATCTTTTGATGTTACAGGATTTTTGTTTGAATATTCTGATTTTGAAAGTTTTACGAAGTCATGAGTCTCGGATCGAGTAAATTTTTTTAGAATAAAATCAGTCAAATTTAGCTAGATTATTTTTTACTAAAATATCAAGTATTTTCGTTATTGAATCAGCTTCTGCAAAAGCTGAGATTGAAGAAACTTTACCTCCACAAGCCTTATCAAGTGCAACTAAAATAGTTAAATGACCCACCGAATCCCATTCCTCTATTTCATCAGCTTTGTCTGCAGATGTTAGCATCTCGGAATTGATGTCTAATGCATCAGCAATAATTTGTAAAACTTCATCTTTTGTTTTCATGCGGTAACCATAATTATTTTAGTAATACATAATTTTATACCAAATTTTTCAATTAAATTTATTTTTTTCTTATCCTGCAGATCGTTTAATAATTTATCATGCTGAAGAAGGTCTTTTGGAATAGGCCATTCATTTTCAGACACAACCTCGTATGAGCCAAATATTTTATTTGCAGTCATTTCAATCTTTGATGTATCAGACAGGCCAATAACAGGAAAAAATAATACTCCATTAGGATTAAGATGCTTTTTGGAATTTTCTAAAACTTTGATTGTTAAATCTGTACCATCATCACCAGACTCACAAGGAACTCCTTCAAACCATGAAGATATAGATGCAATTACTGAAGATATTCCTGAAATATCATCAACAATTACATCAAACTTATATGAATCCCATGGCTCATATAATGAACCATGTCTTACGTCATATGAAGTTTTGTTCCGTAAAAAGTTTTCTTTGGCAACTTCAGTTGATCTTTTTGAGTAATCTGATGCAAATATTTTATTGATTGTTAGCTTTTTAAAGAGAGAGATGCCTACAACACCGCTTCCACAACCCAAATCAAGCAAAGATGAAATATTTTTATTGTGTAATTTTTTGATTACGCCATTAATAAGATAATTTGTAGTTGCGGTTGGTTGAAATACGCCCTCATCATGTAAAAGTGATATTTCAGAATTATCATCTATTTTAAAAATAAAATTTTTCATTTAATTATTCCCTCATCAAGCCTGATAACACTCCCAGAATCATTGGTTTTTAAAAGCTTTATAATAGCATTTGAGATCTCTGACACATTACACAATTTTTTTTCGTTGATAGTATTTAGCAATTTTTTTTGAACTGCTGCGGGAAGTTTTTTATAAATTCCTAAGTTATAATACCCCAATATAATAAGATTCGATCTAATATTAAACTTACTATATTCGTTATGTATTATTTTTGTGAATGCTTCCAAAGACGCCTTAAACGTTGCATAGCCGGAAGTTCCTGGTTGCCCAATGGAAACAGCTGGGCTGCTAAAGTTTATTAAATGGCCCCCGTATGACATCATTTTTGGAAGCAAATACTTCATTAGTGCAAAAATGGATCTAAAATTTACTGCATACTGCTTATCAAGATCATCAAGGGTCATATTTATAACTAACTTATTGACATACAAGGCAGCAAGATGAATTATTGTAATATGCTGCGGTTTAATAGTGTCTGTAAATTTCTTTATCTCCTTTTCACTTTCTAGATTAATTTGATAATTAATAATATTTTCATGAGTAAATTTATATTTATTTTTGTTATAGAGACAAACAATATTATCAAATTTAGAAAGCTCTTTTATTAATTCAGAGCCTATTCCACCAGACGCGCCAGTAACAATTATCATCTAAAAAATTACCATTCGATCAACAAGGTTCCCCAAGACAAACCTACTCCAAAAGCGGAAATTATAATCTTATCCCCTTTTTTAAATGACTTGGAGTATTTACTTAACAAAATTGGAATCGATGAAGAAACTGTATTTCCTGTTTCTTCAAAAAAGGAAAGTAATTGGTCGTCGGATAGGTTAAGTTTTCTTTTTAAATTATCCAAAACAATTTTACTTGCCTGGTGAAAAAGATAATAAGAAATGTCTGAAATTTTTAAATTATTTTTATTTAAAACTAACTGTATCGAATCAGGAACAGTGGACATCGTAAACATAAATACTTCACTTCCATTCATGATAATTTTTTTTTCGTTAGTAGGACTAGAAATCATCTGAAGATGCTTTGCTCCTGAACCATCGCTTCCAAAGTCAAAGTCAATAATTTTATGAACTGGTTCATTTGAAACAATAACAAATGATGCACAATCAGAAAAAAGTGGATATATGGATCTATTATCTTTCTCGATATAATGAGAATAAGTGTCTGAAAAAAACAGTAAAGCTTTTTGGTAAGTAGAAGTTTTCATTAAAGACAAAGCATTATATAAAGCGTATACAAAACCTGAGCAGCCAAGGCCAATATCAAAGGCAACAACATTCTTTTTTATATTTAAAATATCTTGAATAATATTTGATAAAGCTGGCAGAGGTGTTCCATATGTCTGTGAAACTGTTAACAAAACATTTAACTGATCAATATCATCAGGGTTGAGTTTTTTTGATAAGTCCTTGATAAGATCAAGAACCGATTTATTTGACCTGTAAACTCTTTTAACTCCTGTTTTTGCAATTACTTTATCTGTGTTCCATTCGGAAATTTCATTTTGTAAATTAGCAATTTCTATATAATCATCGGGAAGGTGGTAATCAATTTTTTTAAAATTAAAGTACATTTTATTTTATTATTTTAAGTTTATGAGTGATCGAAAGAAAGAATCAAAATGGTCTTTAGAATAATATTTATTAACATACCTATAATTTTCTTTCGCAGTGTGTAGCCATTTATGTTTATCCTCTATTAATTTTTTTATTTCCTTATAGAAACTAGATGGATCATTGGCAACAATTAAACTTTTATTATCTTCAATACCTTGATTCCCTACTGGCGTTGTAACAACTGGAACAAAATTAGCAAAAGACTCAATAATTTTTCCTTTAATACCTGATCCGGAAAAAAGAGGAGCAATGGATACTAAGCTTTTTTTATACAGACTTAATAGGTCACTGTCTGAAATATTACCCAACAAATTGATATTTTTAGACTCCTTATAAATTTGGCTCTTATTAAAGTCTAATGAATTACCAACAATATTTAAAGAAAGCTTCGGAAAATCATTCAATAATAATGGCCAAACTTTTTCCAAGAACCACGTAATTCCTTTTGAATTTGGCAAATGACGAAAACCACCTACAAACAAAATATTCTCACGTCCATCAAGGCTTTTTTTAGGAATATTTTTTTTAAAATCAAATGAGAAAATTGGCATTTTTTTTGCTTTGCGGGATCTACAAAAATCGTTTACTTGATCCACTTCCCTAACTGAAAGATAAAGCAAATTATCAAAATTACTCCAAATAAATTTTTCTATTCTCTTAAATTTGTAAAATAAGATATATTTTCTCAATCTTTCATAAAAACTATTCGATTCAAATTTTATATCTAAAGAAATTCTTTCGTGATGAATATCTTGTCCATAAAAAATTACCTTATCCTGAACTTGCAATAAATAAGATTTATATCTGTAAAGAACATCAGGTCTTGAAACAAAAAAATAATCTATATTAGAGTAATTTTTTTTAAGCCAGTCTTTTGCATTAATAAAGTTAAGTCCTTGTCTGGTAACAACCTCAACCCCCAGCTGTTGGTACATTAAAGTATATTTTTCATTATAATGGAGATTATCAGGCAGTAATTTTACTATGAATCCATCATTAAGATATCTCATAATAGCTTGATGAATAGTTCTTGACCCGGCATCCTGGTCGTGTGTTGGTACTTCATGATCAATAAATAGTATTATTTTACGATTTTTTGACCTCTCCCTGGCACGAAAAACATTATCTCCATGGGAATAGTTATCTTTTTTTAAAATATTTTTCCATTTTTCAAAGAAAATTTTTTGATTAGATACTTGATAAGACTTTAGGCCAATGTTCGTATCTCTGCCATAGGACATACCTTCATAGTGAATAATATTTGATAAAGGTTGATAGAGAACTTTATAACCTTTTTTTCTAGCCTTAAAACAGAGATCAACATCTTCGCAATAAGCATGCTTATATCTGTTATCAAACCCACCAATTAAATTAAATAGATTTACACTGATCATAAGAGATGCGCCAGATACATAATCAACCTCTTTCAAATAATTAAATTGAAAATTTAAGGGGTGACTATACTTTCCGAAATTCCAAGCAGATCCATCATCCCACATAATTCCACCAGCTTCTTGAAGTGTAAAATCATTATAGCAAAGCTTGGAGCCTACAATTCCAACACGATTAGTAGAGGTTAGAGTTTTGTATAAAGAATCAATTGAGTTGGAAAGCACTTGAGTATCGTTGTTAAGAAAATACAAATACTTTCCTTTAGCAAATTTAGAAGCATAATTACATGAATTTAAATAACCTTGATTTTTTTGTGATCTAATTACCTTAATACCTTTAATTTTTTTTAAATAAGAAAAAGAGT
>Ga0181601_10001170_pt1 | contig 22297 bp, 22 predicted proteins | sample 041ome_8_FD_133020 | JGI IMG/M metagenome (GOLD analysis project Ga0181601, IMG submission 133020) | Coastal salt marsh microbial communities from the Groves Creek Marsh, Skidaway Island, Georgia - 041407BS metaG (megahit assembly) | ecosystem: Environmental > Aquatic > Marine > Intertidal zone... | reverse complement strand
GAGGCGATCCAGATCCACGGGCGTGGCGCGTGCTGATTCGTAGCCGACACTATAAAGATTGGACACATGTTGCTGCGGTAACCAGGCGTTCAATGTGCCTCGAAGGGTGGCAATCGCCATTGGATTGGCGGGCTTGCGGCGAGATTCGCCTTTCTTGCCGTCGTTCAGGCCAGCTGTGTATAACGTGCTGATGTGCTTTTTGAGAAGGGTCGCGTAACGATTGCGAACGCCGTTCAGATCTTCTTCACTGACGGCTCCAGTGCTAGAACCGCTTAGCGCATCCCACAGAGCCTTGCCTTCAAGGCCCAGAAACGATTTGTCTGTACTGCCACCTTTTTCTGGTTCGGCGCTTGGGCTGGCAGCCAGGCGCAGGCTAATAAAGGTTTCGAGAAGATCGATCCTGCCGATGAGGTAGATGATCGTAACGACGGTCGCCAGCAGTAAGAGAACGCCCAGTATGGTTACCAGCAGGGACATTATTGCGCCTCGTCGGAGTCGCCTTCGCTAGCCGCATCGCCCTCTGCTTGCTCCTCGGCCTGAGTCCGCAAAAACCGAACCACTTCGAAGTTTTCACTAAGATCTAGCTCCAACCAGAGCCTGTCAGCTACTGCCTGGGTTTGGTTGATGGCATCGGCGAGGGTGATCTTCATGGTCTGATAGAGACCCCCAATGGTAAAAATCTGGTTGGCAAAGTGGTCAGGCAGGTAGGAGATAAGATCGCCGGCCTGGCTTTTTATCTGTTGGTAAGGCGCGGGTGTCGGGGGTTCTGGTTTTTCCTGGCCCTGCATGATGGCTTGCTGACACAGCACCTCGTAGGCCTCATATTTCTTGGCGCCTTCGATAAAAACCAGGTCGACATGGGCTCGACAGCGAACCATGACCTTCATCCGCAGCGCGCGTGCATTTTTGCCCTGGCCCGGCGATGCGACCGCTGTTTCATACATTTTTTTTGCTTCTGCAAATGCCTTTTTGACACCAGAGTTTTTCGAAAATGAGAACATGTTATTGCTCCAATCCTGCTCTCTAAACAGTCGCTAACCATGACGTATACTAGATTGCATACTTTATTACTTACTTTATTACTTACTTTATGACGTACTATATTGCATACGTTATTGCATAAGGTGCCGTTAACTTGTCATTTTAGTTATGTTAACCCTTAATTTCGCGACTGTCGCGGATAAAATCTGACTCACCCTGGATTCATTGACGCCGAGAATGACGCCAATTTCCTTCAGGTTCATCTCTTCTTTGTGATAGAGCGCTATGACCAATTGCTCGCGTTCTGAGAGTTGGCTGATAGCAAGCGCAACGTTGTCGTTAAGTTCTTTGTTCGAAACCAGCGTTTCAGGATTACTGGAGCTCAGATCCTGAGCCATAAAGTCGGCGCTGTCTTCGCTGGTGAGCTCTAAAGAGGTCGTCTGAAATCGATTCGCATGTTCTCTTTCCTTGTGGAACTCGTCGATACTGAGGCCCAGCGCTTCGGCTACCTCATTTTGAGTGGGCGCCCGACCAAGACTGTGGCTCAGAGCCATTGTGATTTTATTATGCTGTTGAAGATGACTGACAGCCGATCTGGGTATGCTGGAGAGTTTGCGGATTTCGTCCAAAATTGCACCACGGACTCGATTTTTTGCGAAGACTTCAAACTCGACCCCAACATCGGCATTAAAGGCTTTGCTGGCCTCGATCAACCCCAGCGTGCCGATTTGAATCATGTCTTCGAGCTGAATGTAATCAGGCACTCTACCTTTAAGAAAAATGGCGATACGTTTGACCAGGCCAATATAGCTCATCAGATCTATGCTATGACTCTGGTCATTTTCAATCTGGCTGTAGCTGCTGACATCTACCATTTGGATCTACTCTGGGTACCTGGTTAATGCTTGCTAATTGGTCTAAGTTGGCTGCGCCAACAAAGCTTCCGGTTTGACGAGCGCATTGACGTTTTTGGCCAGTTGTCTGAAGTTTCTCGCCGCGGGGGATGACGGAAACAGCTGAACCACAGGTTGCGCTTTTTTCCAGGCCAAAGGTACGGCGTCGTCTTTGACCACGTAACCTATCATGCCAATGCTGAATTCGAGAAATCGATCGGTAACGGTGTTAAAGCTGCTATGCAGCCGAAATGCATGGGCCTCGTCGTTTACCTCGTTGGTCAGCAGGTAAAGATGATCTGATGCGCGATTCTTGTCGAGCACCTTGACGGTCGCATAAGCATCTGCGTAAGAAGAGGGATCGTCTTTGCAGACAATAAAGCGGAAATCACAGGCGCGCAGAAAGGTAACCACAGAGTCAGAGATACCCGCGGCTATATCGATAATCAGGTAGTCAAGTTTTGCGGCGATTGATTCAAAGCCCTGAAGCATCACACCAGTTTGCAGAGAGGTCAGCGAGGCCAACTCTTGCAGGCCACTGGCACCCGGCACCAGTTGCACGCCGGTTGAAGTGGTGATGACGATCTCTTCAAGGGTCTTTACGCCGGCAAGCACATGACTGAAATTATATTTTACCTGGCAACCAAAGGCGAGTTGGGCATTGGCGAGTCCCAAGTCGCCATCCAGAAGCATGACAGACTTGCCGCTCTCGGCCAGCGCTGTCGCAAGGTTAACAGCGATGGTCGTTTTGCCGACGCCGCCCTTGCCGCTGGCGATACCTATGACTCTAACCCTTGAGCCTAATTGCATGCTTCTATGTCCTTGATTTTGGCGGAACTTTCATTGACCTCGGTAGCTAATTTAACAGATTTCAACCGAAATTTAAGGACTTATGTGCCGATCTGTTCAACATTGTCAGCGTCGCTTGTTCGGTTGCCTCAAAATTGTCCTTCGGTTGCTCGCTGATCTTCAGGTGCCGTTGAATTTTGTCTTCAATCAGATGGGCAAAGAAGTCGCCAGACAGGATGCGTGGGGGACTTGTCAGCTTGGTGCAGTAAGAGCCCAGTGAGACCGGAATCTTACTGTTGATCAAGACACTAACGATAGCCCAGGGATAATCGATACCGTCCAGACGAGACACCATGCAGGAAGTCCAGTTCAGCTCGGGGTTCGACAGCAAGTCTAGCGCCATCGTCTCATTGGCATCGGCGGCGAGCATCAGATGAGACCTGATTCCGGGAATGATATTGGTGATACTGGTGATCTCATGTCGAATATCAGCACCTGCTGTATCGATCAGCAGATGGTGGGTCTCACCGATTTCGGCATGGAGCGTCTGTAATTGCTTGTAGGACATTATTCGATAGGTCTCAGCGCCCGCGCGGGCGCCGGCGATCTGAGTTGCCTGCCAGGCGCCGATGCGATCGTCGTTAAAACTGATCATGGCAATCTTTCTCGATCCGTCAACCGCCGCCAGCTGGGCCGCGATTCTGGCGATCATGGTGCTCTTGCCGGATCCTGGGTGGCCGGCAATGAGGTGTGCCTGTGCTTGGTCTTCCATCAAGTCATAGGATTTAACCTGGGTTCTGATCAGCTCGATCAAGTTGCCCAGACCAGCGTTCAGACTTTTCGTCGGCGCCAGCCGGTCAAGCACCTGTTTGCTGAAGCGGGCGGACATACCTGTATTGATGAACAGTTGCTGCAACTCAAGCAGATGCTTTGCGGTCGCTGGCGGTTGATGTTGCAGGCTGGTGAGGCTCTGCATTTCGAGACGAGAAGCTTGAAATTCAGCCTTGATCAAATCTACCAACGTCTGTGCTCTTTGTTGTTCTGTACCCGGCGAGGCCGGCGCAGGCATTGTCGGGTTGGTAGTCATGACCGCCACATCAGGGGCTTTTCTGGGCTGGTTCTCCACGGCGGCGATCAATTCATTACGACCATTGTAGCGACGGTTAGACACCACCATTGAGTCTTCACCAAACTGACGCTGAATCTGTGCCATCGCCTGGCGTGTATCGAGCGCAAAGACTTGCTCTAGTCTCATGCTGTTTCTCCTTTCGTTTCTCGAATACTGATGTTAGAGATAATTTTGATGTCTTGATCGTCGGGTATCTCGCTGTAAGACAAGACAGTTAGCCGAGGCACGCGCTGTCGAGCAGTTCGTGACAACCAGGGTCTGAGCCCCGGTGAGACCACTAGTACGGTAGGTAGTCCTTGCTCTTCTACCTGCTGACAACTGTTGGCGATGGCTGCAAATAGATCCTCTGCGAGTTTTGGTTCAATGACGAGACTGCCATTGCGTTTGCTTTGGGTTAAAATGGTCGTGAGCATTTGTTCAAGAGAGGGTTCCAGGGTCATAACTGGCAGGTTTTCATCGACGTTGATCAGACTCTGCATAATCATTCGCCCCAATCTTGGACGGACCAGAGCGGTAAGTTCCTCAGGATCCTGAGTTCGGCCGCTCTCTATCGTCAAGACGTCGATAATACTGCGCATGTCCCTGACACTGACGTCTTCTGCCAGCACGTTTTGCAAAATCTTGGTGACGGTCGCGAGGGGTAACTTGTTAGGCACCAGGTCCTCGACTAACTTGGGCGATCGCTCCGCGACCTTGTCCAGCAGCTGTTGAGTCTCGTCATGGCTGAGAAGACTGGCTGAGTTTTCGCGCAATATAGCGTTCATGTGGGTTGCGATGGCGGTGGAGGCGTCTACCACTGTGTAGCCCAAGGTGCGAGCATAGTCGCGCTGCGATGGATCTATCCATACGGCTTCCAGGCCAAATGCTGGCTCCTTGGTTGCCTTGCCATTCAAGGTTCCATGGACGATGCCGGGATTGATGGCCAGCTCCTGGCCCACTCGGATTTCACCTCGACCACGCACGACGCCGCTCAGTACTATGTTGTAAACGTCGGGTGGTAGTTCTAGGTTGTCTCTGATGCGTATTGGTTGAACCAGAAAGCCAAACTCGGAGGAGAGCTTTTTTCGAACGCCTTTGATTTTTGCCAGCAAAGTGCCGCCGGAATCACTGCTGACCAGTGGAATCAATCCATAGCCAATATCCAGTGCTACGACATCGACCTGTTCCACGTCTTCCCAGTCGAGCTCCTTCGTGGTCGGATCCTGCGGCGCAGCTTCCTCAATGGCGTTTTGCTGATCGGTAAGTGATCGAGTGCCGCGCTGGCGCAGGTAGTAATAGCCCAATCCGCCAGACATCAGGCTTAAGGTGATAAAGACCAAGTGTGGCATGCCGGGCACGAGACCCAGCAGCATCAAAATGACAGAGGCGATGATCCAGGCTTCAGGTTGGGCTAGCTGGCCCTTTGCCTGAACCGTCATGGATTCAGAGGTCGTTACTCGCGTGACGATAATGGCGGTCGATAAGGACAGTAAAAGCGATGGGATCTGGGCCACCAGACCATCACCTATTGTCAGTAAAACATAGATTCTTCCGGCTTCTTCGAAGCTGAGGTCATGTTGACCAATACCGATGAGCAGGCCCCCCAATATATTGATCATCAGAATCATCAGGCCGGCAACTGCGTCGCCGCGTACAAACTTAGAAGCACCGTCCATTGAGCCGAAGAAGTCAGACTCTTGCGATATTTCTTCTCGCCGGCGTTTGGCCGTCTCCTGGTCTATGACGCCAGCGTTGAGATCTGCGTCTATCGACATCTGCTTGCCCGGCATTGCATCCAGCGTAAAACGCGCAATTACCTCTGATACCCGTCCGGCACCCTTGGTCACCACAATGAAATTGATGATCATCAGAATCGAGAAGATAATGAATCCCACCAGATAATTGCCAGCGATGACGAATTCGCCGAATGCCTCTATGACTTTGCCCGCCGCGTCAGGACCCTCGTGGCCGTTGACCAGCACGACACGGGTCGACGCGACATTCAGGGCAAGACGAAGCATGGTAGCCAGGAGTAATATTGATGGAAAGGAGGAAAACTCCAGCGGACGAGAAACATTGATGGCGATCATGATGATCACCAGACCGATAACAATATTAAAAGTAAACAGCACATCCAACAAAAAAGCGGGCAGCGGCAGGATCAACATTGAGATGATCAGCAGTATTAAGACAGGTATACCCAGCCCGGATAGTTCGAAACCGGACAGTGTCTGTCGTATTGTTGACACGCTTGCTGTAGCCATTAAAAATATAACCCTTTTAAAACAATAAGATGCATCTTTATCGAACGGACATTGGAAGAGTCCGTGGATCGTCCAACAGGTCTCCAGCGAAGATGTAGCGAATATCGTGCCAACATTAGGGTTAGAAAAATTTGGATCCAGAGTAAAGGTTAGGGCGTTAAAGTCGATGCTATACACAGAGATGCTCTACATAGAGAAGCCGTGCGCCGAACAGCTCTGCAATTAGAAGCAGTACTTAGAAGCAGTACTTAGAGGCAGTACTTAAAAGTACTGTGTGCATCAGGCGAGTCAGCACAACTGGCTTGTTGATGAGAAACCTGCCGACCGAACAAAGCGACCAGACAGAGAAGGAGATACAGAATGCAGATAGACAAAGCGAGAACGATGATGGCGATGGTCGCGTTGACTGCGAGCCTTGGCTTCTCTGGCTGCGCTCCTATCGAGGTTCGCAGTGAAGGCTCGGTGATCAAGATCTCTCAGCAAGAGCTGGTGATCAGTGCCACAGGCTATGCAGTCATCAGTGTTCAGGCGAGTGATAACCCGGCTCAGCAGCGGTTGCTAGCGATCCGAGCATCAAAACTGGATGCCTATCGAGGCCTGGCAGAACAGGTCTACGGGCAATATATTGACGCGTCGACGACAATCGCCGATTTGATCATGAGCGATGATGTTTATCGTGCCAAGGTTCAAGGCGTCATCTATGGTGCTCGATTGGTGAGTGTCAGCCCGGTTGGTGAGGATACGTATGAAGTGACATTGTCGTTGCAACGATCAGTCGTCAATGATCTTCGATTGTTGTACCTCAAGCATATGAAGCAGGTAGCCAGTGCGTAAATGCACGACTCACTGTCTCGTCCTCAGACGGCTCGCGACGGCCTGGCTGCTGCTGGCTAGTGTGTTGCCCTTGGTCACAGGGGCCCAAATGGCAGTTGATGGGGCTGAGCAAAGACTGGCTGCGGTGCGTGATGCCCTCCTTAATCATGCACTGAATGGTGAGCTCGAAATTGCGACCGCGGCATTTGTTGACGAGACGGGTGAGCTGCACGAGTCGACCTATATGGAGTCGAACTCGACGGTCAGGGGAATTCGAATCACGGACTATTTGCACGACGAGGGCCATTCGCCGGCTTTAGCGGCGGAGATACTAGACCAGGTTGAGACGCAAACCTGTCACCCCAGCCGGTATCGCCGGCATGCGGTTCTCGAGACTCGAATCGGTCAAGAGGCTCAGCTGAATACATCAATTCATGCCGTCGGGCAGGTTATTCGAGAGACCCTGCTGCAGACGTTTGGCGCAGACCAGAGTTGGTTGGTGACAAACAGTCAGGCATTTACCAGCCAATATGATCGGGTCCTGCGCGGCACCGCCGATCAGTCTGCAGCCTTGCGTATCGAGGTGGCACTTGAGGCGTCGGGCGGCGGAGTTGTGGCCTCTGGTTATTACCAGGCTCGTAGAGCGGTAAAGAATGGCATGCGGTACCTGCCGTTCCTGGGCTATCGACCCGAGCCGACGGCCAGGCCCGGTGCGCTCAGTTATCAATTACGTTTAATCGATGCAGCGACGGGCAAGGTGCTATTTCTGAGAAAGGAAGTCGTCGGCTTTACAGAAGCACTGGATTCGGTAAAGACGGATCTGCCCGCAGACCTTATAGCGGCGCTAGATGCGGCGACTGAAAGACAGGTGGCGAGCTTGAGGGATGCAGCTAGGTGTTTGCCTAATGCCATGTCGGTCACGAGAGTTGCAGCGACTTCGCCGACATTACTCTTGCAATCAGGTGCCTTGGCGGGTGTGGCGATGGGTGATGAGTTTTTATTGAGTGACTCTCGCGATCTACTGGCGATGGTTCTCAATGGCGATGGTATCAGCCGGCTGGCGCTGGGCCGAGTGACTCGAGTCAGTGACTTCAGTGCTGTGCTCGAGGTGGTAGCGGGCGAGCGAGTACCTGGCGCAGACTATGTAGCGGCTTTACCGTTTTAGACCGGCCACGGATCCAATAGCGGAGAGATATTCAGGAGAAGATTGCGATGTTTGGAATGCTTTTGCAAACCCATTGGCTCAGGTTCAGCCCGGTCGTATTTTTGCTGATGAGCCTTGCAGCGACGCAGGTACATGCTGATAATAAAGTTGACGCGGCCTTGATGCAGTTGCTTAAGATGGAGAGTGGGTCACTGCCGAAGGCTGACCAGGTACTGCCGGGAAAAAACCCCAAGGGGCTCTATCGAGTAAGAGTCGGGGATAACCTAGACAGCATCATTAACCGGTTCTATGGGGATTCGGCGATTCAGCATGGGATCCTTAAGGCGGCGTTCGTTAAAGGTAATCCCCAGTCGTTTCGAAGGGGTAATGCGAACTGGTTGCTGGCTGGTACAGATCTGCGGTTACCGGATCGCGATGCTATCTATCAAGTGGTCTTTAAAGACAAGCCAGCGCGCAGTAGGTCTGAAGATAAGTCCGGTTGGGTGAAATTCCCACGCTAGACCCTTGTAGTCCCGACCTCTCCAGGAGAAGGGTTTGCACAGTCCCGAATTAAGTAACCTGAGTGCCAAGCCGATTGGCATCGATATGTCGTCGATGCCGCGCTTGCATCTGAATGATGTCGTCGCCAGAGAGCTGGGTCTGAATAATGGCCAGGTTATTCGAGCGGTGGCGGACGCTCCGGGACAACTGCGCCTGGTAAACGGTGAACTTAATGCGCTGGTCGCCACCGCCCTGCCGCTGGAAGTGGGCCAAGTGCTTAACTTTCGTTATGTTGTCAGTATCTACGGTCGGTATCTGCAGCAGCTCGCCCCTGATACTATGCGACAACCGGCGAAGTCGGTACCGCCGCCAATGCCCCCAAATAACCCGTTGGCGGCATCTCTGCTCGTAGGTGCAGCCGATTCAGCGTCAAATTTTTCCGGCGGCTACGGGATCGCCAACTTGAATCGATGGCTGGGGCTGGCGGCTCGGCCAGATCTTCAACAGCAGTTGCAGCGTTTGCAGATTCGACCGGATAATATCAGTGCCGAAACGATAAAGCAGGGTCTAATCCAGTCAGGTTTATTTACTGAGGCGCTGCTGAAGGTACGAGCTGGCGATCCTCAACAGCTCGACTTTAAGCAAATACTGATTTCGTTACAGCGCTTGTTACGCCAGAGTGCGCCGGCTGATGCCGCGGGCATTAAACGCCTTGTCGAAATGTTGGAGGGCAATCAGGTTGAGGCCCTGGCGGCGGACAGCCGAAAGGAAGTGTTCTGGCGCTTGATGCTGCCGTTTGGTGATGCAAACCTGCTGCAGTTGGAGATAGAGGCTCAGCAGGATCTGCTGCGGAATGGCCGGCGTCTCTGGTCGGTTTACCTGGAAACTGACTTCCAAGAGCTGGACCATTTGGCGGTAAAATCTGTGTTAACCTCCTCGGGACATGTGGATTTGACGATCTGGGCAGTGCGCCCCGAAACGCTCAAGCTGATCAGGTCCATGATGGCAGAATTGCGCTATGAGCTGACATCGAAAGATATCAGCATCGACGCACTGCATGTGGTGCTGGGTCGCAGAGCCGTGCGCGATCCTCAAAAGATCGCAGGTGAGATGATGGATGTGAGAACGTGAAGCCTTACGACAAGGGTCTGAGCCGAGCGGTAGCCCTGCAATATGGCGAGTTCAAAGTGCCTAAGGTTGTGGCCAAGGGTGATGGTGAGATGGCTCAAGCGATCATTGAGGCGGCGATCAGCCAGGGTACTGTCATTACTGAAAACCCAGCGCTGGCAGCCTTGCTGACCGAGGTGGAACTCAACACTGAGATTCCGGAAGAGCTTTATGTAGCAGTTGCGGTCGTCCTTTCCTGGGTCTACTGGATGCGGGGCGATACGCCGGGCCAGCACAAATCCTAGGAACGCCACTCCAGGCAGCCTGCTTGCTATTGGGGTGTTTCAATAAAGGCTTTAAGCAGGCGAAAAATGCTTAAGGCAAGAAACCGTCAAGGTGAAAAGACAATGGTGCCTGTCCTCTTCTTTATGCTGCCTGTCCTATTAGGGCGCTGATATTAGTGTGCTGATAATAAGGTTGCTCAGAAGCTGCCGAAAAAGCGCCTAGCGTTCCAGTGGGCGCCTAAATGGGTGGCTGCCACCTAATTTGCCCAGCCGGTCATAGACTTCCACATCACGACCATGAGCAGGTGACTGCAACGCCTGCAGCGCGCCTCTGACAGCCTCGAGTTTACGATTGATAAAAATCTCGTTGCGGCGATGCAGAGTTTGACAGTGTCGAGCCAGCTCGGTCAATTCAGGTGTTAGAGGGTTGGCGTTGTCTTGGGCCGAATCGGATGGGCTAGCCGGCGTCGGCGCCGATGCACCGGATGTACCGCTGGCGCCAGCGGCGAGAAAGGCCGAGTCTGAGAAGAAACGAAGAATAGGGGCTTTTTGTTGCTGTATCTGATCGAAAGAATCCAGGTCTTGAGACTTAAGCGCTTCGAACTCCCTTTCAAGAAGGATTTCCAATTTTCGCAGAGACTGCAGGACCTGCTGGTTTAGGCTCATGGGCGTGCACCACATTTCGATCGCTTGCTTGGCATACTGTGTTAACAACGTTGATTAAAGCTAGTCAAAAAAGCTTAGCACAAAAATAGAGTAAAAAGCCCGGCTAACAAGCTGGAGGGTAGGGAGAGATAAAGGGAGAGATAAAGGGAGAGATAAAGGGAGAGATAAAGGGAGAGATAAAGGTAGAGATAAAGGGAGGGGCGGGAATTTTGGACGAGGGAGAGGCATATCAAGGCGCAAGTGCGACAGCCCTGGGCTATTCGAGGCGACAGTCAGGTCGGGCAACGCACAAGAGAGACTTTAAAAAGCTCAGTTATCGCCGATAAGCTGCTCAAGCGCGATAAAACTTTCTGCAATGCGCTTATGGTCCAACGGATAGTTGCCCTGCTCTATAGCCTCTTTGATCCGTGTGGTTTTTTCCTGATCGAATTCCGCATTGTTCAGGGCTTTCTCTGCCAGCTCACTCAACTTAACGCTGTCTGTCTGTGCGGCAGCCCTGGCGTTCAACTGGCTCTCAGCCTCGACGCTCACGCTCTGCGGCGCGATAGCTGCTTTGCCCTCAACGGTTGTGGGGCGTTGCTGCCGGTTTGTCGGTGGCAGCGAATTAGATATGCTGTCGTTCATTTCCTTAGTCCTTCTCGTGCTTACTGGTTGTCTCCAATCCCAGAATCGACTCTAGTTGAGAAAACTTTAGCTTTTTTTCCTAAAATTAACACCATAATAGTGCCTGACTAACATTAAAAAGCCACTTTAGCCCATCAAGGGCGGCAGCCAGGTGCCAGTTCACGCTAATATGTGCCAGGCTGACGGTGATGCTGGCTTACCGCCATGCAGGGATTTAACGATCGCTTGTTGTCATCGACATAAAAGAACATCGACAATTGCGCTGACGACTTTAGCTGATAAGCTGCGTAGGTTCGGCAAGGAAAATCTTTTGCGATAAGAACTTCGTGATAAGCGGGTCGTAATAAGCGGGTCCTGATAAGCGCTTTGTGAAGCGCCTCTTAATACAAGTGCGTCATCGAAAGCCGATCGTTTTTGGCAGTCGATAGCAATGGGCTCTCACGCCTTTGTGATACTACTAGCCGGTTTTCTCTTGGCTGCTCAACGCTTTCGCCGTTACTGGAGTTTAACCTTGCCGGCGCCTGTCACTATCCCCTGCAAGGTCTCTCCCGAATCCGGATTTCTCAGCTGAATGACCTCATGCAGTACGCCGTCTTCCTCGGCAATTAAGCCAACGGTTAGCGTCAAGGCACCAGTTTCTATAGACATGATCACGGCGTCTGATTTTCTAATCAGCGGCGCTGGTCTGACATCGGTCGCGAGAATGATGTGACCCACGCTCAAGGTGCGAGTGGTTTGCATCTGCCGAATGTCACCAATCGATCGAAGCGCTTGAGTCTCCTCAACGCCGTAAACTGATTTAACCTCGACATTTTCACTGCTGAGAGCTTGGCCATAAGACACGGGTTGTGTCACCACCAGGCGAGTCTGTCTACTGCGCAAATCACTGGCGACCAATCGTTGACCTTGGCCGAGTTTCCTCGCGGCGATGACATCAGCAAGCATGGCACTATCAACCCGCTGATTGACAGGTACACTGCTCAGCCCCTTGAGTTCAGTGCGTAAATTCTCAAGTGTAATCGGTTGCCCTGCGGCTACGGAATTTTTTAATACGTAGACAGTAATGGGAGTGTCCACATGTTGGCGTTTCACTACCTGCCCCTGCTTGACGGGTCTGAGGAGTAATTGTTCGACGAAATCTTCGATTTTCTGTACCGGCTGGCGCTGGCGAGTTTTCCTGGTCTCAACCTGAAAGTCAGCGACAGACAACAATCGGCCTGATGGCAGGTTGCCAGCGTAAACCAACACTTCTGAGAGAATCACCACATCTACAGGTATGTAGGTAGACCATTGTGGATCGTCGCACTCGGCCAGGATGGTCTTATGGTTTGAGTAAGGCAGGCTTACTCGAAAGCCAAGGGGGCAATTGGGTACCAGTATCCGTGAGTCAATAGCGCCAACCGAGATACTCTCGGGAGCCAAATCAAATTGCTGCGCCATGTAATCGACGATACGAGCGTCAAGTAATTGACGACGATCTAGCGTCTCAGGTGTCGCAAACACGACAGTGGTAGCCAGCAGCAGCAAGCAAAGTCCAGAAAAGTGCCAAATTTTTAACATGCGGAAAGTATGAATCAGGAAGGTGAGTTGCGCAACGCGGCAGTCATTTGGCCACTAAAGCGGCAAAAGGCTGCCTGTTTTGGCGAAATTTAGCCACATTTCATGGTCGGATTCGGGATTTTTCACCGAAAAAGCCGCTTTTGTCGGTCTGGGTAAAAAATTAAACGACCAAAGTAAGAAAAACGTTCGAAAATAAAAAGTTGGCATCTAAATTGCTTTAATCAGGTTGTGCGGTTTGAAATGGCTTTTGACGCAGGACTGAATCGCGAAATGATTCTAACGCACTACGAAGGTAATCGGCAGCAAAAAGCCTAGCTTTAACTGAAAAGAGAAAAAAAATGAGCATGATCGATTCAGTATTTGGCATTCATGAGAAAGCGTTGAGTATGCGCAACGAGCGTTTGACGGTGTTGGCGAAGAATATTGCGAACGCGGAGACACCGAATTTCAAGGCGAGAGACTATGAGTTTACTGATGTACTGAAGAAAGAGCTCGGACTAGGCAGTCTCACTCAGACCAGCCAGGGTCACTTAAATGCAGCGAGTGCCAGCGGTAACGGCAAATTGACATTTGAGGTGCCACTGAATCCCTCGGCAGACGGCAATACGGTAGAGATGAGCGTGCAGCAGGCAAAGTTCGGCCGCGCGGCTGGTGAATATCAAGCGACATTGACCATCCTGGAAGGTCGAATTAGCGGGCTTCGAAAGGCCCTGAGAGGAGAGTAATACCATGGCAATTAATAACATCTTCAATATCGCCGGCAGCGGCATGAATGCGCAGATGGTGAGGCTCAATACGACAGCCTCAAACCTGGCGAACGCCGGCGTTGTAGCCGGATCAGAAAAGGATGCGTTTAGACCTAAGCGCGCGGTATTTGAAACTTTGGTCAACGCTAACCTGCAGGGTTATTCAAAGGAATTTATTGGTGGAGTGAAAGTAGCCGAGATCGTTTCTGATGACAGTCAAGCCAAACAGATTCACGACCCTAATAATGCGCTGGCTGATGAAAATGGATTCGTGTATGGCTCAAGCGTTTCTGAAGTCACTGAGATGGTGGAAATGATGACCGCCGCACGAAGCTATGAAAATAACGTCAAGGTGATGACGACTGCAAGGCAATTGATGTTACGAACGCTAGAGATTAGCAAAGCCTGATTTAACGGAGTAATAACAAAATGGTATCGAGCGTTAATAGTACCCTGCTGACGACCAAGCAATACGAAGATCAGCAGATATTAGCCAACACAGCGTCTGATGACCTGGGCCGAGATGCATTTTTGCAGCTATTCACCACCCAGCTTAAAAATCAGAACCCGTTGGACCCGATGGGTAACGAGGCTTTTGTAGCCCAGTTAGCGCAGTTTTCTTCTCTGGAATCAATGAAGTCCATGGAATCGACCATGAACGAGGTTGCGAATCTTATTAGAGATGAAAAGTTTGTCGGAGGAGCCAATCTGTTAGGCAAAAAAATCTCTTTGCAAAATGGCCAAATTGTTGGCGGTAATGGCAAGAGCGCTACGGGCGAAATTCAGCTGGATCGTGGTGCCGAGTCAGTTATCGTCAGTATCTATGAACAGAAAACTGGCAACCTGGTATCCAGACAAACGCTGGGTAACCAGTCTAAAGGTGTCTTGCCGATTACTTGGGATGGTCTGGCAACCAACGGCGATGCCGCCCCATACGGAAGCTATGTCATGTCAGCCTCGGTAGTAAATGGTACTCAAATGAATACGGCAGCTGTGAAAACCTCAGCAACTGTGCGGGCTGTCACCTGGGATGCTTCAGCACAAGACTTGCTTGTCGAGCTGGACAGCGGCTTGAAGCTGTCTATGGCTGAAATAGATCGATTAGAAATATAACACTGTTACGGAGCTAAAATAACATGTCATTTTATACGTCTTTGACCGGATTGAACGCGGCAACAACTGAGCTTGCTGTAACATCTAACAATATCGCTAACTCTGGTACTTCGGGCTTTAAGCGCTCTGAAGCAGATTTCGGTGACATCTTTGCGACCTCGCCTTTACAGAAAGCGTCCAGTGTCATTGGTGCTGGTGTGTCTCTCAAATCTGTGAGTCAGGAATTTAGTCAGGGAAACATCGAGTTCTCGGCCAATTCCCTCGATTTGGCTATTACTGGCGATGGATTTTTTGCTCTTGAGTCGCCGGATGGTACTAAGATATATACCCGTAATGGCGGCTTTATGCTGAACGAGCAAAATCAGATGGTCAACTCTGCGGGTCAGGCCCTGATGGCGTTACCGGTAGACTCGACCAATAAGGCGGACTTCAGTGAGCCACTGAGTGCCCTGGCAATTCCACGGCAGACAGTGGCTGAATTTGCAGCAACGACCGAAGTGGAGCTGGGATTAAACCTGCCTTCTGATAGCGTACCGATCCTAGAGGATTTTAATCCTGCCAAAGAGGAGACTTACCACAAGACGACTTCGTTTACAGTCTATGGTGCATCGGGCTCCAGTCATCTTGCGACGATATATTATGTAAAAACGGCTGCTGCAACTGCAGATTCGCCCTTCAATAAGTGGCAGACCTACGTGTCTATCGATGGCACTGAAGTGGACCCTCAACTAATACAGGCTGCCGATAAAGGCGGTGATTCTTATTTTGTTAACAAGTATGGCGAAATAAAAACACGATCTGAATTACTGGAATTGCAAAGGACAAGCGCCGATAGTGCTAAGTACTTGATCACGACTGGTACAGAGTACAAGAAGTATTCGTTCGACAATCTGTCGACGCCGACTGAGTCTCTTCCGGCTACTGTGTCTATGCCTGTGTCTGCTGCCAGTGCCTATGTTGATAACCTGAACCTGACCAATAATCAGGATGGCGTTGATATAGCCAGCTTTGCTTATTCAGATCTGAAGAATATGTTCCAGATCTCGATAGATCAATCAGACTTTGTAGACATAGGTCTTGAGCATCTTGTGGATCAAGACCTGAAGTTGTCAGGAACAGAGATCGCCTTTGAATTGCAAAATGTGCTCAATGCACGGTTTGGTGATGAGAAGCTGTTTGACTTTAGTCAAACAAGTAATGGTAATCTGACACTGTGGAGAGGAGAGTCCAGCTACTCGAATGGTGCCTGGTCAACGCCTGAGTCCATTAATATCAACATCAGAGCCTTAATGACCAATGCCGGCTATGATCCAGCGGTGGATCAGCTCAGTAGCGATCAGTTGGTCTACTTGATGAATCAAGAGCTGCGCGGTTCCGCTGATTTTTCCGATGTAGTTGTGGACTACGATATCGCTAACCAGGGTCTGAAAATCACGCAGACCAATCAAAATAATGTAGGCGCCATGTACCTTAGCAGCAGCGACGGTGATTTGGATGGCGTGTTCAAGGTTAGTGGCGTAAACCCTTCTACCGATCCAGACGTGCCGCCGACCTTTGGCACTGAATTTACTCAAATCGCAGGTGACTCTGACGTTTTGATGCTAAGCAACCTCTCTGCGAACGGCGATGTACAGCGTGTCTCCAGAGATCAGCGCTACGGCATTCAAGTCAGTTATACCGATGGCAAGTTCTCCATAAGCTCAGGCTCTACTGGTGATGAATCCAGTATCGAGGTCAGGCTCAATTTCGACGTCTCTGGAGCCCCAACAAGCGCTTCGGCCTTGGCCGCTGAACTGCTAGGTATCTCGCCAGCAGGTTTTGTTGTCGATCCACAAACCTCCCAAATCGATAATTTGCCAACGGTGCGTGGCCAAGCGTCATCGCCGGCGGTGGTTCGCGGCTCTACCATGGGTGTGGATCCGCGAAAGTCATTCACTGTGAATGATGCTAATAAAGATATGACTGTGATTATTGACGGTATATCGGCGCAGTTTTCTCTGACTCCGGGTCAGTATTCCATCGGTACCTTCACCGAACATATGCAGTCCAAAATCAATCAAATGGGCGATAGCCTTGGGCGTACTGTATCTGGTGTCAAGGTAGACTTTAACGATGTGACTGAATCCCTGATTATTACTGGTTCCACAACATCAGCCGAGTCGTTTATACAAATCGCCGGTTCTGCCGACTGGGGTCTTGAAGACATTGAAGCCGCATTCGGTCAAACGTCGACCTACATTCGATTAGAAAACGATTTAGAAGGTAATTCTGCGGTTTATGTCTCACAGTCAAAAGACGGTGAGTGGATCGAGACTACAGACAAAGGCGACTTCGATGACGGCAATATTCCTTACTGGTCGCCAATATTTTTAGATAAGGGAGAGCTGACCTTTGACACCAGTGGTTCGATTGTTTCCCCATTAGGCGGCGCAACATTGAGTAGTGAGGCTATCACCGGTACAGCCATTTCGATTGGTTATAATCGTAGTACCCAATTCAACGCTCCCTTTGCCGTACTAAGCCAAAGCCAAAACGGAGCTGCTGAAGGTAATCTGGTGGGCGTTAATATTGGCGATGATGGGTTAGTCGTGGCAAGTTATTCTAACGGCTCTCAAAAGTCGTTAGGCAAGATCATTATGGCCAACTTTGCAACGCCAAAAGGTTTGCGACAGATTGGTGAGGCCAGTTATTACGAGACTTCAGAGTCTGGTGCCGCGTCTTATGGTGAGGCGGGTTCTGCTGGCTTTGGTACCCTCAGAGCTGGTGCTCGAGAAAGGTCTAATGTGGATTTGACCGCCGAACTGGTCGATTTGATTACGGCCCAGCGAAACTTTCAGGCGAATGCCAAGGCGATTGAAACCAGTTCGTCATTGACGCAAACCATCATCAATATACGTGGCTAACAGTAGCAGGCAACGAGTAGGAGGACCAAGGTGGACAGACTAGCATATACAGCATTATCGGCGACAATCAGCTCCGCCAAGCAACGGGTGCAGTTGGCTAATAATCTAGCGAACTTGAACACCATAGGCTTCAAGATGACCGGTGATATTCAGCATACGGCGGACAAGATTGATGGCTTGGGTTTTGCGACTCGATATCAGCCGATAGTTGCTGGTCAGGAGAAAACCAGTGCTGTGGATTTGTCAGCTGGTGCGTACATGAGTACCGGTAATGATATGGATATTACCATGACCGGTGCTACGGTACTTGGTGTCCAGTCAAAAGTTGATCAGACGCTGGGGTTCACTCGCCGTGGGGATTTGCATGTATCTGCTGCAGGACTGCTTGAGACCGGTGATGGACATTTGGTGATGGGTGAGTCAGGTCCCGTGACAGTGCCACTGGGTCAATTGATTACCTTTGGAAAAGATGGGTCAATTTACGCTCAGGAGCCAGGAAGCCAGGCGGGCGTCCAGACTAAAGTCGGCGAGCTCTTGCTGCGTGATGCCAGTCAAACGGTTTTAAACAGGCGTGAAGACGGTCTGTTTAAGCCAGCTGGAACGGTGGGCAACGGCGCTGATTTTGCGAGCGGCCCAGTGCCAACAGGAATTCAGCCGGGGTCTCTTGAGGGTAGTAACGTAAACCCAATCGTTTCGTTAGTAAAAATGATGGATTTTTCCAGATCTTTTGAAATGCAAATCAAGATGATATCTGAAATTAACAATTTGGATGAAAAGGGTAGTGAGCTGATCGCATAGTCATCGTACATGCCTTAGACAGCAGTCAATCAGAAATATAAAGAACGGAGGTAGAAATAATGGATGCATCGATGTGGGTAGCGAAAACGGGCTTAACAGCTCAGTCGACTCGCCTTTCCGTAATTTCTAACAATTTAGCAAACGTCAGCACCGTTGGCTTCAAGAAGGATCGCGCGATATTCGAAGACTTGATTTATCAGAATATCACTCAGCCGGGTGGCCAAACGGATGCAACCTCCGAGGCACCTACAGGCCTGATGTTGGGTACTGGAACCCGAGTCGTCGGCACAGAAAAGCTGCACATGCAGGGTAGTATGATGTCGACAGAAAACGCGCTGGATGTCGCAATTGCTGGCGACGGCTATTTCGCGATCGAGCAGGGTGACGGCAGTACGGCATACACACGAGATGGATCCTTCAAGTTGTCTGCGGACGGCCAAATGGTTACCTCAGGTGGTCAGGTTCTGATTCCCGCTATCTTGATTCCAGCGGATGCATCCAGTGTGACAATTGGACGAGACGGTACTGTCACAGCTGAACTACAACCGGGTGCCGGCGCTGTTCAGGTTGGGCAGTTGGAAGTCAGTCGTTTTGTCAATAACTCCGGCCTGCAGCCTATCGGGCGAAACCTGTATAAGACTACAACAGCCAGCGGAGAAGCGGTTGTTGGCATACCTGGCGAGGCCGGTGTTGGTAGTCTCATGCAAGGTACGCTGGAAGCATCAAACGTGAATGTTGTGGAAGAGATGGTCAACATGATCGAAGCGCAGCGTGCTTACGAGATCAATTCAAAAGCAATATCAGCTGCAGATGGCATGCTGAGATTTTTGAACAACAATCTATAAGGATTAGGATCATGAGGTTTTCCTCGATCGTATTAATACCCATGTTTTTGACCGGCTGCGCCTCAGTCGCACCAACGCCCTTTGAGCGGACTGAGTACCCGAGCCAGGATGTGCCTGTCGAGACAAATATGGTGCGAACTGGCTCGATATTTGACAATGGCAATCGGCTCTATCCGACTCGCCGTGCCTATCAGTCCGGCGACATCAAGATTGGTCACCTGATCACGGTGGTGCTTGATGAAACCACGCAAGCCTCTCGCTCTGGCAGCGTCTCGACTTCTCGAGTCTCTTCTAATGATGTTTTGGGTGCCAATCAAGTGGGCGCTATGGTGCCTGGCAGCAGTTTCTTTCAAGATCTGACTCTTGGCGGTGCAAATATCACCAGCGATGGAAGTGGCTCGGCAGGTCAAGCGAACTCTTTGACCGGATCTATTGCGGCGGTGGTCGTGCAAATATTTCCCAACGGAAACCTGCTGATCGAGGGTGACAAAAAGCTCACGCTCACCGAGGGAAGCGAGTATATCAAGTTGAGCGGAGTCATCAGAGCCGTTGATGTTCAGCCCGATAATACAATTCTGTCTCGACGAATTGCCAATGCCCAGATCTCTTATAGTGGCACAGGCGATCTTGTTGCGGCATCAAAGCCTGGTTGGTTGTCCAGAGCCTTGTATGAAGTGTGGCCATTCTAATGAAAAAACTACATCAATTAGTTGTCCTTATGCTTTGCAGCTTTTCAGTCGCAGTATCGGCTGACAGAGTAAAAGATTTGACAGATGTTGGCGGCGTGCGGTCAAACCAACTTGTCGGTTACGGTTTGGTCGTAGGGCTTGGTGGTACCGGTGACGGTAAGGATCTGGCTTTTACTGGTCAGAGTCTGAAGTCGTTTCTCTCTGGCCTCGGTGTCAGTGTCGACGGACCTGTTTCCGAGTATGACTTGGGCGAAAGTCTGCGGGATCTAGCGGGGCAGAATGCCAAAAAAGATATGAAGCTGGAAAATGTAGCGGCAGTGATGGTGACGGCAGAGTTGCCGCCTTTCATCAAACCCGGTCAGCGAATTGATGTCAATGTGTCTGCGATTGGTGTCGCAAGTAGTCTGCGTGGCGGTAATCTCATTATGGCAGAACTTAAAGGTGTTGATGGCCAAATTTACGCTTTGGCGCAGGGTCCGTTGACTGTGACTGGCGTCTCAGTCAATGCCGCAGGATCTAGTGTTGAAATTGGAGTGCCTACCTCTGGACGAATTCCCAATGGGGCGATTGTTGAACGCATGGTGGAAACCCCGTTCGGTGCCAGTACCCATGTCGTTTTAAATGTTCGTGATGCCGACTTCTCTACCAGCAATGCGATCGCGAATATGATCAATGAAACTTTTGGCTGGGGTACAGCGGAAGCATTAGATAGTGTTTCGGTGGTCCTGGCTGTGCCCGCGGATGGCCGGCAAAGGGTTGCTTTTATGAGTGCGGTCGAAAATCTGGATGTGATACCTGGTGAGCCAACTGCGCGAGTGATTGTGAACTCCAGAACAGGTACTGCGGTGATTAATCGCAGTGTACGAGTCACTGCTGCAGCTGTTTCGCATGGCGCGATCACCGTTCGAATTAATACAGTGAATGACGTAGTACAACCTAACGCCTTTGGTGAAGGTGAGACAGCGGAAGTTGCTAATGCTGAGGTGGCTGTATCTGAAGGTGGCGCCGGCAACATGTTTATGTTTGAAACTGGCGTCGAACTGCGGGATATAGTCGATGCTGTAAATCGAATTGGTGCCACGCCCTCATCCTTGATTGCGATCCTGGAGGCATTGAAGCGTTCTGGCAGTCTGCGGGCCGAGTTGGTGGTGATATAGATGGAAATTTCAACGGGTTACTATGACATTACAGGGCTGGCAAAGCTGCGAGTCGAAGCAATAAATGACGAGAGCGTGGCCGCAAAAAAAGTCGGAACACAGTTTGAGGCCATGTTTTTACAAGACATGCTCAAGTCAATGCGAGCGGCGATTGAGCCTCTGAAGGATGAAATGTCAGAGTCTAGCGAATTAGATACGTTTCAGGAGATGTTTGATAAAGAGGTTTCAATCTCCATGGCGGACAGGGGTTCGCTGGGCGTAGCTGACTGGCTCGTCAGGCACTCAAATATGATTGCTGGTAAACAAGAATCAAACGTGAAGTCAGTGAACGCCTATCAGGCTAACTTGGATAAAGTTGAAAAGCGTTAAGACTTGAGTAGTTAAAGCGTTTCAATAGTAGGAAAAATAGGGCTGCTCATTTACGGCTTAATTGCCAAACAGCTCAAGTGAAATTATTTACCGTGAAACTATTATGACTGATTTATTGTCAATAGGTACCTCAGCAACGCAGCTCTATCGTCAGGCTCTGACGACGGTGAGTAATAATATTGCGAATATGAATACCGATGGCTATTCTCGGCAAGAGATCGTCAGTGTTGAAAACACGCCGACTTTGCAAGGTGTTTATTACTTGGGCAATGGTGCGTCAGTGGAGACTGTAACCCGGGCCTACGACGCCTTCGCTGAAGAAAATTTGCGGAACAGCAATAGTGAGCTAGGATTTCAGCAACCAACCATCAACTATGCGAACAAGATTGTTGATGTTATGGGATCTGATGCTGCAGGTTTGTCTGGGGCCATGGATAAATTTTTTGCCAAAGCCAACGAGCTGACGACTAACCCTTCCTCGACAATTATGCGTAGTTCGTTCCTTTCGGCTGCTGACTTTCTGGCGACGAGAATATCGTCTATTTCTGGCCAGTTGGATTCAGTCGGGTTAGAGGCGAGTGCCGACATAGATGCGGGCATTAAGCAAGTCAACGGTATTACCGAACAGCTGGCGCTGCTTAACCGCAAAATGCAGCCTAATCTTACTGAGGCGAGTCAGCCAGCTGCACTGCTAGATAATCGTGATCGACTCCTTCGAGAACTTTCCGGGCTAGTCAAAATAGATGTCAAGCTAGCGTCCTCGGGTCAGGTCGATGTTCGATTAGCGGGTACGGGTAGCTCAGCGGGATTGGTTCGCGGCCTGGCATCTAGCACGTTAAATGTCACCCATGGTGCCAGTAGCATAGATCGATCGGTGATATCCCTTGACGTCATAGGTGCGCAACAGACTGGCAAGGGCCAGCAACTAGCGTTGAGTGGTCTG
>Ga0181601_10001167_pt1 | contig 22318 bp, 17 predicted proteins | sample 041ome_8_FD_133020 | JGI IMG/M metagenome (GOLD analysis project Ga0181601, IMG submission 133020) | Coastal salt marsh microbial communities from the Groves Creek Marsh, Skidaway Island, Georgia - 041407BS metaG (megahit assembly) | ecosystem: Environmental > Aquatic > Marine > Intertidal zone... | reverse complement strand
TCTTCTTCCCCCCGTCGCGGCGTCGCGTCCTCTCTCGCGCGTCACCAGCGCCGCCGTCGCTTCACACCGCGCCATCGCGCCGTCGGAGAGGTACCCGTCGGCGTCGTCGCCGTCGACCGTCATCGCGTCGATCGCGCGCGTCGAGACCGAACCGAACCGAATCGACCGCGCGTCGGGATGTGTGCGGGGGTTCCAACCGTCGCGATCGACCCTTTTCGGCGTTTGACATTTACGTATCTCGTTAGGAGTTTTACATCCTACAGTATTATCAATGATACTGTAGTTTAAGGATAGAATAGAAGAGCAATGATCGTATTGCGTTTTTTTGATGAAAAAGTTTGGTTTCAGGTTTTCGCGCTTCTACCGTGTATTTCAGTCCGTGAGTACGTCTTGTGTGCATTATATTTTAACGGCTTCCTTGACTATTTCAGTCTGGAGCACGTACGTCTTGTGTGTGTGATGTTTTAACGGCTTCCTAGTGTATTTATATCTGGTATACGTAAACTTAGGTTTTGGGGCCGAATCCGCGACGATTAAGACGACGATTGAGACGACGACGTTCGGTTGGATGACGGGAGACCGGGTCGGGGCGTCGGGCGAAGCGTCCGCGAACGGGTCGTAGGTCGACGTCGAGCGGGTTCGGCTCGCGCGTCGCATGCTCTCGCGTCGGCGCGGGTCGTCGGTGGAGCGAACGGTGATGTCGTTGCTCGCGTCGGCGTCGGCGCGAGGCGTTCCCGTCGTTCGGGCGACGAGCGGTGGGTCGGCGACGGCGACGGCGACGGCGACGGCGACGGCGCGGGTCGTCGTCGCGCGATCGGTATGGCGGGGATCGACGGTGGGGTTCGGACTGGGGACGACCGCGTCGTCGTCGGGGCGCGGAGGAAACTTTGTCGGCGTCGGCTTCGGCGTCGCGACGAGACGGCTGGCTTTGACTCGACGAGAGGTTTCGTCGTCGACGCGCGTCGCCGCGGAATCGACAAAGTCGGGGGTGGGGGGGCGTGGACGCGGAAGATCTTCGGGACGCGGTGGTGGTCGCGGTGGTGGTCGCGGTGGTGGTCGCGGTGGTGGTCGCGGCGGCGGTCGGGGCGGCGGTCGAGGCGGCGGTTCAGCCGCCAGAGGAGGTAGAGGAAACGGCTCTGGCGGAAGAGGCGATAAAGCCGGGAGCGGTAAGAGCTCCGGGGGGAAAGCTAAACCAAAGCCGGCGAAACGCATCACGCACGGAGAGAACGGGCGAGAGGTGATGACGAGACAGAGAGCGAAAACCATTGACAACGCGCCGCCGGTGAATGACATTCGCAACGTCTTGCACAAGACGGCGACTAAAATGTGTTTCAAACATCGCACGTCGACGACGATGAGCGGTCCGTCGCACGATCAAATCTTCATCACGACGGTGAAGACGGTGGTACCGAAGGGGGTGATCGCGCCGGTGCCGTCGGACGCTAAAGTTCTCGAGGATGGTAAAGTGGAGTTTACAAACACTGGCGTCGCGTTTAGAAAGAAGGAGTCTCTCGATTTAGCCATGATGGATCTCTACGCCCAGTTTAAGACGCTCGGGATCGATCCGCACGATCCGCCGGACGTCAAAGCGATGATGATTGCCGAGGCAAAGGATGCGCAGCAGGCAAAGAAGAACCGGGCGCAGTTGCTCTTGGAAATGGTGGGCGCATCTCGTCCGCAAATGACGACGTCTCAAAAGGGTCGCAACTTTGTCACAGAAATTAGCGCGTTTATCGAGGGTGGTAAAAAGCTCGATGGCTCGGGATCGGCGCCGAGTAAGGCCGGAAGCGAAGCCGAGGCGGTGATTTCCGTCGTCGGGAAACCGTTAGAGGAGATGATTGGACGAGAACGGCTCGAGGAGCTCAATCGCATCATCGATTCGGCGCCGGCGAATCATGTGTCCATGATGGCCATCCCTCCTCTGCCAGATCGAGCCATCGACGCGCTCATCGACGCGATGCGATCGCCCGAAGAGCACGACGCGCGCATGGAACAGTTGGAAGAGATGCAGAGTAACTTTGAAGCCAAGTTTGCCGCCAAGCAAGAGTCGAAGTGGAGACTTAAAACAGAAAGTGGGCCGTCCAAGGCGGAGGCAATTTTGCAAGCGGCGCGCGAGTCGCGTCGAGCCGAGCAAATGATCGAAGAAAACGACAAGTACGTCAAAGAAGAGGCGAAAAGGCTTCAAAGGGCATTAGACGACGAAAACGGTCCTCAGGGTAAAATGAAGGCGGTTCGGGATGCGCTTCCGATCAAGGCTATAAAGGATGACCTTGTCAAGGCGCTCAAGACGCGTCAAGTCGTAGTCGTCAGCGGAGGCACAGGGAGCGGTAAATCGACGCAGTGTCCGCAGTACATCTTAGAAGACGCCATCGCTAACGGCGATGGACCAAAAACGCGCATCATCGTCACGCAACCGAGAAGGATTGCCGCGATTTCAGTCGCGGAGCGCGTCGCGGCGGAGCGAGACGAAGCCATTGGGAACTCTGTTGGTTTCGCCGTTCGATTGCACGGATCCACGCCGAGAGACGCGGCGAACATTGAGTTTGTCACCACTGGTGTGCTTCTTCGTCGATTGATGCGTGATGGAAGCTTGGATGGAATCTCGCACGTCATGATTGATGAAGTGCACGAGCGGGACATCAACACTGACTTCTTGCTCGTGCTCTTGCGGGAACTCGTGACGCAACGACCAGATCTCAGAGTGGTGCTTATGAGCGCGACGCTCGACGCGGAATCCTTTAGCGAATACTTTGCGAGTAGTGATAATGTCAACGACGGTGAGGACGTGCCGTTGATGAGCGTGCCGACGAAGCCGCGTCACCCGGTTGAGATTTATCACTTGGAGGATTTGCTCGACGGCGGCGGGGAGCTTGACGTTGAAGATGAGAGTTTGTTGACTGAAGACGCAAAGAACGCCGAGGATCGACGGGAGATTCCTAATCGTCTGAAGCAACTCGCAAAGTCGCTGTTGATGGCTCAAGACAGAACACTTCAAAACGAGCTCGAGGAGGCTGAGGCTGAGGAAGCGGCTGCGAGACAGCTCGAGAGAATCGCCGAGGCGGAGGATGAGCAAGTCGAAGTGGAAATCTCAGAGGATGAAGACGACGTCGACGAAGAGGACGATGCCGCCGACGACGAAAACGAAGATTTGGAGATGAAATTGGAGGGCGCGAACGCCGGTCGTGGGATGTCTCCTCGACGAATGCGCGCGTCGTCGCGGGTCAGAGCTCTTCGTAGAGCCGTAGCGATGCGCAACGCTCGCGCCGGTGAATCAACCATGAAGAAAGCCATGGTTGGTAAGGGCAAGGAAGAGCGAGAGGTGAGCGAACTGACGATTCAACTCGTCGCTGAAATTGCCAAGCACGTCGCCTCTGTCGAGACGGACGCCGGTCGTAAAGGGAGTATCTTATGCTTCTTACCTGGGTGGGATGAAATCAAGGCGGCGATGAGCATTCTCGAGGAGACGACAGATCAAAAGCTCTACGAGCGAATGAACGTCATTCCCCTCCACTCAACCATACCGCAAGAGGAGCAACAAAAGGTTTTCATCCCGGCGCCCGATGGCGTCGTCAAGGTGATCCTCGCCACGAACATTGCCGAGTCATCTGTCACCATTAACGACGTCTTGGCTGTGATTGACAGCGGATTGGTTCGGGAAATGTCGTGGAACGCGGAGAGCGGCATGTCCATGATGGGTACGACGACAACGTCTCGAGCGAGCGCGACGCAACGAACCGGTCGCGCTGGTCGCGTCGCGCCGGGATCTTGTTACAGGATTTACTCTCACGGTACTCTACACGCCATGGCGGAGAGACCGACTCCAGAGATTCAGCGAACCGCGCTTGAGGCGACGTGTTTGCAGACGTGTTCGATGACGGATGCCGGGGTTCAGCGTTTCTTATCCAAAGCCATGGATCCTCCAGCGGAAGAGTCGGTGACGTACGCCATGGATCGCCTCTTCAAGCTCGGGGCAATCAAAAAGCAAGAAGTCGGCGAGGTGTTGACGCCAATGGGACGATTGCTGTCGATTCTTCCGCTCGATCCCGGGACTGGGCGAATGCTCATCATGGGCGCCGTGATGAAGTGTCTCGATCCCGTGCTCACGGCGGCAGCGTGCTTTAGCTCTCGAGATCCGTTTTACGTCCCCCCTGGGATGCGAGACGAGGCGAGAGAGATCCGACAAAGCTTTTGCAACACCTCAGACATGTTGGCGACGGTTCGGGCGTACGACGCGTTTCAAGCCATCGTCTACGAGGAGGGATGGGACGCCGCACGTCGATGGGCGAGCGACAATTTCGTCTCTGTCGCGGCTCTTAACACGATTTCATCCGTCCGTTCTCAATTACTCCACGAACTCAACCGGATCGGTCTCGTGCAGGACCACGATTTAGAGAGCCGGTCGGCGAATAAAAAGACGCTGAGGTACGACGCATCTGTGAATTACAACGCTGGGAACGAATCGTTGTTCACCGCGGTTTGGGCCGCGGGGTTACCCGGTAATATTGCCGCTAGACGACAGCTCGGTAACTTTGGCACCTTGCGCACGAGAACGGAAAACCATGCCGGTTTACACCCATCCAGCGTCGCTTTCCACCGCAAACCGCCGCGGGATCGAACGCCGCTGCCCCGCTGGTTCTTGTACAAGGAGATGATGTTAAGCTCGCAAGTCTTCCTCCGTGACGTCACTGCGATGCGACCTGAACAGCTCATGCTTCTCGGCGGTCACGAACTCACCAGACGTGACTTTCACGACGACGATAACGGGGACACGGACGCCCCGTCTGCAGTCGCTCAAATCGACGACGACGACCAAGTTTCACTTCTCGACGCTTCCGGCGTCCCCGTTGACGCCCCGTCACCAACACCGCCAGAATCCCGTCGACGCATCATGTTGGACGACTGGATCGTCGTTGACTCCCAATGCGCCGACACTCTCGACCTCATGACTGACGTTCGTCGAGAAATCGACGCCGCTTTGGCCTTCAAAGTCATGGCGCCGCGCAAACCCCTCCCTGAGGCCAGCGAGGACATCATCGACGCCGTCGGCGCCGTATTTAGAATACTCGAAGAGCGAGACGCCCATCGTTCGAGGCAGTTTCGCCGTCGCGACGCCGATTTCGATCGCGCCGACCGCGGCGGCGGCTTTCGAGGCGCCGTTCGCCGCTAGGTCCGGGCGGTGACCAATCCGTCCGCAGTAGAACGTGTTTATTATCGTAATCAATGACAAAAATTGCTATATCGTCGTGTTTCTCACCCAAGGTATCAGTGTTTACCCATAAGGACGAGAACTTTCAGCCCCGCGCGCCCTCGTTAAAGTACGCGAACGCCCAGATCGATCATCCCCCGATCTCGCCCGTGCGCCGATGAGTCATATCTCATGATGTTTGTGGTAGTTTCAGTACGAGAAGTCCCGCGTAGTGCACGGATATTTCTGTGGATCAACCGTACCGCGCGTCACGTCCCGAAGAGTCGGACAGGGGTGCGATACGAACAGTCAAATTGGGGGCCTCCGGGAACCTCCGGAGTGGAAAGTCGGTCCTCTGCCGCCGCACAATACCGCACGCACGCACGCAAGCGTCGACGAGCACGGCTTCGTCGCGCGAATAACACGACCGAGCACCGCTCGTATACTCGAAAGCACGCACACGACCGAAAAAATGACCTCCATCGCTGTGATCGACGCTGAAAAGCAGCGCGGATCAAACAAGATTACCCAGACCCTGAAGGGCGTCGCCGTCGGCGCGGTGGTCGGCATGGCGATCACGATCGGTGTCGCTTACCCGACGTTGAAGGATAAGTGGACGTCTTCGGATGCCCCGGCGCCGCTCGCGTGCGCCGATGCGCAGCCGCAGTCTCCGAGGGATGTCAGTCCGTCGTACAGCTCTGGTACCCTCAAGGCGAAAGCGGCCGCGTATGACGGTTCCGTGAGCGCCTTGACGCACGTGAACACGCACTACCACTTGGGTGCGGAACACAAGTCTTCCGGACAATACGATAAGTTGCATACGACGACTGGCCGCAAACTTCTCTCCGGCGAAACGGAGTACGGCTTCTACTGCGACAACGTTGCTGCTGTCGCCGCCTTGACGACGGCGCAAAAGACGGAGTACGACTGGCAATACTGCAAGGAAACTGAAGTCGGTAAGACTTACGAGCTTCACTACGTGTACTCCTCTGGCGGTAAAAAAATTGGTGACGGCCTCGGCGGCGCTTTCGCTGTTCAAAACAACCCGACCGTCGTCGTGCGTGGACAAGTGTTCCACGTCGTCAACGACGCCACGTACGATCTCCCGAGTGGCAGCAACCTCATGGACGGCATGCTCCAAAGCTTCCCGGGGAGCTCTACCACCACGCTCTCTTTGAGCGACGTCACCGTGTACGCTGGCTCCACCACGGGTCGCAGCTACAACAACGACGATTCTTGCTCCCCGTACCAAATCAATTGGCAAGTGGACCAAAAGTGCCGCTTGATCTCCGCCAAGTCTTTCGACGCCATGTGCAAGAAGATGAAGGAGGAATACGACATGTCCGCCGACACGCACCCGCACCAATCTCGCGATCTCGTCTCCAACGCGCTCTCCTCGGACGCCGATACCACGTTGTCGGCGTACTAAGCGCCAGTCACGGACCACTTTTCATCGGTCGCTGGGACACCTCCCTCCGACATCAAGACATCAAGACGCGCCCGAGCGCCATCGAGCACGCGCGTCGCGCACAATCAATACCCGTGCGTTCGACGACGCGATCGATTCATTATTATTCATTTATTTAATACATTCTTTGGATTCATTACCACTCACTGCGACTTGTCGCGACGCGCTTCGCGACGATTTCTCGCGAGTGATATCAACACGTCCTCATCATCACCATTTTCACGGTTCACGACCCGTCGTTTCCACGCACACCCTAAACCCTAAACCCTAAACCCTAATTATCCACAACGCTCGACGGTTCGACGTCACCTCGCGCGGGGTGCACCACTCACCGACTCGTCGAACGACTCGTCGAACGACGACCGACGCGCGCGCGCGACTCGCGGGTTTAGTTTTGTCGACCCGTTCGTCCGACCCGTTCGTCCGACGGTCGAAAGCCCCGTCCGTCGTCGCATCGCCGCCGAACTTACGATTCTGGTTCCGATTGGAATAGGATTAGGATTAGGAGGACCAGACCCGCGGCCGGGTTTCTTCTCGAGCGAGGGAAAGAGCACCGGGAAGACGGTCGCATCGCGCGTCGTCATGTCGTCCGTCGTCCCCACCGCGCTTCGTCTCGGCGTCGCGACGACGCGGAGGACGACGACGTCGAAAACGTCATCGGCGAGGACGAAGGGTTCCGGCGGCGCGCGCGTCGGGGTGCGCGTCGGGGCGGGGCACGGGCACGGACACGGACACGGGCACGGATCGTCCGTCGCGCCGACGAAGGGGTTCGTTGAAGAGATGCGTCAGGTGGCGATGCGGTTGCACACGCGGGAACAAGCGCCGAGGGAAGGGGAGAAACCCGCCGACGCGCAGAGGGCGGAGCAGCGACCGGTGGCGCGTTGGACGCCGACGCCGGAGGGGTACTTGAAGTTTTTGGTCGAGTCTCTCGCGGTGTACGAAGCGATGGAGACGATTGTGAATGATGAGGCGAACGCGGAGGTTTATGGGAGGTTTAAGAATTCTGGGTTGGAACGGACGGGGGCGTTGAAGAAGGATGTGGAGTATTTGTGCCAACGGTTTGGGTTGACGGCGCCAAACGCAGAGGGTCCGGGTAAGGAATACGCGGTGTTTTTGACGGAATTGGCCAAGACTGCGCCGCCGGAATTTATTTGTCACTTTTACAACGTGTATTTCGCGCATAGCGCGGGTGGGCGGATGATTGGAAGAAAAGTGAGCGAGATGATTCTCGACGGGAAGGAGTTGGAGTTTTACGAGTGGCGCGAACGCGGAGGCTTGGATGAATCTTTGACGCGAGTGCGGGGGCTTTTGAATGACACGGCGGAGAAATGGACGAGAGAGGAGAAAGACCGGTGTTTGGAGGAGACTGGGAAGTCGTTCGAGCTCTCTGGGCAGCTTTTGCGGTTGATTGCGTAGGACACAAGTCGCCAAAGAAGAAGACATTTTATTTTAATAAACAACGACTGAGCAACCGCGAGCGAGCGTTTAATCGTTTCATTTTTCAACCGCGCTGGTTTTTATTTGGCTTGCATTGCGTACTCTACTGTTATTACAACAAAGCATTCGATGGTATTGTACTTGTGCAGTGACTTTTGTGTAAAAGAAAGGTGGTGTTTTTCCATCTGCGTCGCGTCTTCACACGAATTTCGGCCGAGCGCCGCCCGGGGTGAGAATCATGTTATCCTCCGCGGAATCGCTCGTGTCCGCGACCGATCTCGGAGAGTCGGAACGAGACCGAGACGGTGTCGATACGTTTGTGACGTCGTTGCCCGATCCAAACCTCGAGAAACCGTTTCGTTTCGAAGAAGAATTCGCGTCGGTTTGTATGGTTTCGCCGACGCTGTCCACCATGCCGTAAAATCGCATCCCGAGCGAATTTTCCGAATGAGTTTCGTCGGGTTGTTGTTCCTTGATGAGAGACATGATGTTCTGCACCTGCGCCTTTGAAAACGGCGCTCGAGGAATGGGATCTGGTAAGGGGGCAATCTTGCGCGGCAAGACGCCCGGTTTTGCGCCCTCATCTATAAAACTCAGAATAGGCTGGAGGTAGTCTCGATAGTACGAAAAGTAATTGTGCGTCCCGTGCGTCGTGTGCATCGTGCACGGCAAACCTGCCGATCGTCTTATCTCATCCAACGTCTTGGCGTGACAGTAAGGAACCACTTCGTCCTCCAGCGCATGCACGATGAGCGTGCGAGCCGAGTATCGCGTCATCCACACCCTGTTATCCCACCGATCCGTCATGATGGACGCCACGTTTCCCAACAAGGCGAGACCCGCCTCTTTGATGCTCGTGAATGGCGAGTGCAAAATCACCCCGCCGAGTTGATTTCCATCCAGTCTCTCTACCGCCGACGCGAGCTTGGTTGCCGGTCCCGTACCCAGGGATCGACCGAGCACCCAAACGTCTCGCGGATTGACGCCGATTTCCTCCGTCACGTACACGTACGCCGCCGCCACGTGTCTGTCCACGCTCTTCTCGTACGCAACCCCTTTCGAAGTGCCATACCCGGGGTACTCGACGAGCAAGACGTCCGCCCGCCAACACTCGGCATCCCTCGCGCACAAAGCAAAAATGTGCCCAATGTCGCACGCGTTGGCGTGACAGTGAATGATAACCCGCTCCGCCCTCGTGCGTCTACACGGAATCCAAACGCACGGAAACTCATACCCAGCTCCAGAGTCTAACATTGCACAGTGTGCGGGAGACCACGGATGCGACCGCTCCCCGTAACTCGGCGGAGGCGCCTGAAAAATCGCCCTATTAATCAACGACATCCCCTCAAACGTCGGCCACTCCGACGACTCCGCCCCGAATTCATCCGACGAATCCTCCACTCCATCCACCATGAGGACCCGTCCTGGCCTCACAGGCGACGTCGTCATCGACGAATTCGACGACCCAGGCGACGACGACCCAGAAGAACTCGCTATTTCGCCATTCATCGCTCGCGTCAAGCGTCTCGTTCGCGCTCGCAAAGCCTCCTCGTACGAAACCTCCTTGTTCTTGCGCTCCAAAGCCTCCTGTGATTTTCGCGGTCCACACGTCACCCCGAACATGACTGCACGACTGGTTGACTGAGTGATTGATTATTATTCCTATTTCCCTTCAATCGTATCGTCGCCGCGATATCACTTCGCCGCGATATCACTTCGCCTCCAGTGTATCAGATGTCTCAATCAACCCCCCGACGCCCGACCCGGTTCGCGTCCGCGATTCACCCCGACGCACACCGTCCCGCTCTCGTCGTCGCTCTCGCGCGTCGTCGTCGTCGCCGCCGCCGTCTCGCTCGCTCGCTCGCTCGCTCGCTCGCTTTAAAGAATCCGGCTCGAAACCGATCCGATAGAATTATCACCGAATCGGCGCGCCGAACTTCGTTCGTTCGATCGAGCGCGCGCCGACGTCGACGTTCGCGTTCGCGTCCGCGGGAGGGTTTAACAACGGACGCGCGCGCGCGGATTCCGTGGGCGTCCGTCGCGACGTCGTGTGCCGACGGACGGACGGACGGACGTCGACGTCCACGTCGGCGCGGTCGGCACCGGTTGCATATCTCGGCATCGGCGCGTTCGGACATTCGGAACGTACGCGTTTTATTCATCACTCCCAGAAGAAAAATTCATGGAATACGAATGCGTGCGGTAGATTTGACGTTTTATAAAAGTCCACTAAGCCGGCGCGGTCGGCACCGGATGGATTTTTTTGTGACATCGGTGGCAAAAAAACACTACCGGGTATTTCACCCCGAAATAGTGTTTTTTTTTCACGCAAAAAAAAGTACTAACTAAACTCTAAGCCCTAAAGTTAGTATTTCTTTTTTTCGCCTATGGTTCACGACTCGTCGCCGATTTGATACTAAAAAATAGTGTTTTTCATCTCTTCATCGAAGCGAAAGTAAAAGCAAAACTCGCAACCGATGTCGTGTGCGAAGAACGTTGAGAAGTCGACGGGAAAAGTATTGTGTGTAGCCATCTCTTCATCGGTTCGAGGCAAAACACAAACACTTAAAATAGTTTTGTCTTTGCGCCATCCCTACATCAAACTATTTCTGAAAATGGTGCGTTTTGGCCCAAACACAAAAAATAGTGCTTCTTTCTACGCATCTCTTCATCAGCCTAAACGTTCCACACCCGGGTGTCGGTCTATTCCGCCGGTTCTAACGAGCTACATACATGTCTGTCTATCCCGACGGTTTCGGTTCCCCGTCGACGACGACGGTGAACGCCACGGCTGGCGCCGGGGCACCGCCACCGCTCGCGCTGACGCCGCCGGACGCCGGCCGGGGACGCGGATCGACGACCTCGCCGGCGACGGACGCGCGCACGCCCAGGGCGCGCAAACCGCCGCGGGTCGCCCCGGAGTGAAACGCGAGCGCGCAGCGCACGTGTGGGTCCTCGTTCGCGTCGATCGCGTCGACACCGCCGGCGCCGGCGCCGCGGGCTACCTGGGTCACCGAACGCATCGCGGTGAAGGCGTCGTCGTGAAGCACAAAGGTTCCCCGGTTGTTCGTTTTGAGCTTGTCGACGCGTCTACCGTGCGCGAGCGACCAAAACTCTTTACACGCGCACATGATCGCCTCTTGTTGATCCCCGAACGGGTCCATCGCGATCTTCGTCGTCGTCGTCGCGAGTTCGGCGAGTCGTTCGCCGATTCTCGCGCCGATGAGTTCGAGCGTCTGGCACGCGTCCTTGACGCGGTCGGCATCGAACGCGCCTTCATCGTCGTCATCGTCGTCGGCAACCTTTGTGGTTGACGACGAGCGGTGTAAGACGTACCGAACGAGTTCGACGCACAGGTGTTCGTACGCGCTTCGCGATGTCGTCGATGTCGTCGTCGTTCCACCGGCGGTGCGATCCATGTCGTGCGGCGGCGTCGAAGACTGACGCAAAGTTTTCAGTCGCTTCATTTTCAAAACTCAACCGTTTCGTTCATTCGCTCGTCAGTGTTCGACTCGCGTTCGGTGGCGGAGAAGAGAGGGATGGACACGACGGAAAAAGCGCTGCGGTTCCTTCGTCCCGACGAATCCGCGCGGGCGTACCTGGAGCGCGCGCTCACGGAACCTCTCGCGAGTGGGATACCGTGGTTGGACGCGCGGGCGCCCGAGCCAGCGCTTCGACCGGGTGAAATCATCGAAATCGTCGGCCAAGGCGGGTCCGGGAAGACGGAGATCGCGCTCGAGATCGCGACGAATGCGGTGTTACCCGCGGAACGGCGTGGGGTGCGGTATCGAGGGAGCGAGGCGAGGGTCATCTTTATAGACTGCGACGGCAAGTTTGACCAGTTGAGGTTGTTGCGCGTGCTCAATCAAAAAATTACGGATCGTTTAGGGACGAGCGTGGCGGAAAATAAACGAGAGAGCATGGTTGATGAAGTGTACGAGGAGTCCATGTCGAGGTTTACGCTCATTCGCGCGCATTCGTCGTTGGATGTGTTGAAGACGCTCACGGCGTTGGACGCGGCGTGGGACGGGAAAATCGCGCGCGCGGCTACGGATGGACGCTTTGGGGAATCGAAAGCGGAGACGACGACGACGACGACGACGACGACGACGACGACGAATCGTCCTGGAGGAAACGGTGGGGTTGGAAAATCGTCACAGAGATTGGTGATTTGCGACAACGTCGCGGCGTTTTATTGGCTCGATAGGGCGTCGAGGAAGGATCACGAGGCGCCGTACAATATACAACGCGTCTTCGCCAACGAGGCGAGGTTGCTCAAACGGTTGGCGAGTGCGCACAGAGCCTCAGTGTTGGTGACGAAAAACACACTGAGCGGGGACGCGAGACGCGTGGGTGAATACAAGGATTTTCTTCCCGTCGAATGGACAAACGCGGTGACGCAACGCATCGTACTGACGCCGTCGTCTTCGCAAGCGGCCGGGTACGGAGAATTCGTCGGCGTTGCCTCGTGGGACGCTCCGAGGAGACCAGGTGGGACGTTCACCGTCACAGAGCGCGGCATGCGATGTTAGAGTGTTAGTTGGATCGATTGATTTTGATGGTAGCGGTAGTAACGTAGGACGAATGAACGTTTTAATGAACGAAACAAACGAACAAAGGAACGTGTGTGTCTTGAGGAGAACGCGTGGCGTGATAAATTACAGGACAAAACTTCACGTCTACGACTCCACACGATGTCAAAGTCTAGGTAACAATATGAATACACAAAGATCCTCGTTGGCGCTGGATACTTTGGTCTCTCACCCTCTTTTTCTAGTACATTTTTCTTTCTCGAGGAGAACTTTCTCCCTCTCTCTCTCTCCCTCTGTATCTGTCTCTCTCCCTCTCTCTCTCTCTCTCTCTCTCTCTCTCTCTCCCTCTCTCTCTCACCCTCTCTCTCTCTCTCTCACTCTCGTTCGCCTGTTATGAATAGCTTTACTCGTCCCAGTGCATGTCGAGTGGACACGTCGGAGAAGCGTTCTTCAACTCGCGTTCGTACGCGGCGTCGGACATTGGCATCGGAACTTGGATATTCAGCGATTCGCCGTGAACATCGTCGTGCTCCATCGCGTCGTCGTACATGGCATCCTCCTTGCACGCGTCAGCGTAAAGCTTGAGCATGCGAGACACCAACTGCACCACGTCTTGGGGTTCGATATCCGCCGCCACGCGGAGCGCCGGCGGGCACATTGGCCGAATCCCGAGGTTCAACCTCGACGCGCCGATCACCGCCGCCGCGACTCGAGACGGAAGCTCATTGATAAAACTCGCATCCGTCACCACGAGCGAGTACATTTGGCACACAAACTGTCTCAGCTCTTCTCTATGCGACGGGGTCCACCTACCGTATTCAACCTCGTCCGCCTCCGTCGTCCCGCCATTCGTCAACGCCAAGAATGACTCCAAAAAGTGCGCCGGCGTTAAAATACCCAGTTCCCAATCGAGCTCGATGAGCACCGCGAGTTCCATCTTTTGAATGATATCTGGCGAGTACATGTTTGACGTCCACGCCCGCAGTTTCGCCATGGTCGGCACTCGTTCTTCAATCTCTTCATACTTGACGGCAATCTGCAAGCAGCACAGCGCGACGAGATGAAGCGACGTCTTCGGCACCACAGTCTTGCTCAGCACTCGGTCCTGCGATCGCGCGTTCGTTCGCACGACGATTACGATTCGTCAGTCTCCATTCACTCTGCGGGCGGGGGTCGAGCCTCTGGAATAAAATTGCATTCGCCTCGGAATAAAAAAAAGTTCGGACACATGGAGAGTCGTCGTCGTCCACGTCGACGCCCGGTGGGACGACGGACATTGGAAAACGCCATACTCAGTGTATACGCATACGAGAAAAAAAAGCGCATCGAGTCCATCCACCCATCGGTCCGACGGTTGGTGGCACCCGTCCCTTGGGCGCGTCCGCTGCTCGATGGATGGACTGATGGATCGCGCGAAGCGGTCGACGCGTCGCGGACGTACCGTGAAGGCGATGGCGACGTCGGCGGTGGTCGGCGCGAACCTCTCCCCGGCGCAAACGTCGAGAATCCACTCGACGAGTTGCCCGCGGTAAGGCGCGTGGTGCGCCCTCGCGACGTCGAGGACGAAGCGACCGAAAAGCTCGCGCTCGCGGGCGAGCATCTCTGCGCACGCGCACGCGTGGAGCTCGGGACCGTCCGGGGCGGCGTCGCGGGCGCGCGACGCGCACAGAGCCGCGAGCGCGGGCGAAGGACGCGCGGGAAAATTTTGAATCGTTTTTCCCGATCGCGTCGGATCGCCCGCGCGCGCGTCGTACGGCGCCGGAACCGCCGAGGGCGGTCGGATGCGATCGTCGTCCAGACGCGCGGCGAAAACGTCGCGGTCGCTCCGGTCGCTGTGTTCGGTGGAGAAGGAGTTGGAGCGCGCGCGCGCGTCGTCGACGCCGTCGCCGTCGACGGATTTCGGTCGTTCGATTTCATGCGCGTCGCGCGTCGACACCGCGACGCAGCTTCCGTCCAGCGGCGCGATCGTCAACATGGTTGATTGATTGATTGTTCGCCTCGACGTCGTCGCGCCCGAGATCGATCGCGCGTTCGGATGGGCGTTTTCCTCGCGGGCGACCCGACGAGTCCGTCGTCCGACCGACGAAAAAACGAGGGACGAGAGAGCGGTGCGCTCCCGACCGTTTGTTTAAAACGCGCGGACGCCGCCCGTCCGTCTCTACCGTCCGCGACGGTGGTGTCCCGCGCGCGGTTCTGTCGTCGCGTCGGACGACAACACCAACCGCGCGATCGATCGATCGTTCGAACGTCGGAAAAACGCGCGAACCGAGCGCGAACCCGTGGTTTCCCTCGGGCGCGAAGGGAGCCTCTGTCACTCTCGCGACGAAGAGTCACGACTCGCAGATTTAACCGCAATCACAATCACGCGCGCGTAGGGGGGGGTGGTGCCCGCTCGGCACCGCGATCGGACCGACCGATCGATCGATCGGACGTCTCCGATCGGACGTCTCCGATCGGACCGATCGGACCGATCGCGACGCGACCCCTATCCATTTTTACCGTTCACGACTCGTCCGAATCGACCTAAAAATCTTCCCGCGCGAACGAACGAACGCGAACGTAAAAATTGAAAAAAATCCACCACGCCACATGTCCGACTGTTCGTATCGCGGGTCGCGGGATCGGGATCGGGACATCGCGGACGGACGGGCATCGCGATTTGGGTGTTTCGCGAGTCAGGACCGGTCGTCTATGGCGAGGGTACGGGATTTTTTCGTCCGGATCGATCCATCGGATCCATCGGTTCGACTCCGGCGCGTTCGGTCGGGATCGGGATCGGGCGTGCGTGCGCGTACGAGTCCGCGTGGATATTTTTTACCGCGCGGGCACCCGTCGAGTCGAGAGCTGAGTCAGCGCGCCGTTCGATTTGGCGCGAAAAAGCGTTCGAACACTCGGGGCGCCCTTAGCGCGCGTATGGAGACCGAGTGCGCGCGCGTTCGTCCGTCCGTCCGCGCGCGCCTCGCGTCGTTGAAGAAGGCGATGAAAATATCTTCCCTCTTCGTCTTCCCGAAACGACGCGCGGGCGGACGGACGGAGACGGGGGCGTCGACCGCGACCGGGCGGAACGGAACGGAGCGGAGCGGTCGACGGGCGTCGACGCGCGGACGGAAAGGGACCGAAAGCGCCGTCGTCGTCGTCCGTCGATCTATCCATCCATCCGTCCAGGCGCCGACGCCGACGTCGACGGGTGATGCCGCCGACGCCGACGCCGACGACGGGCGGTGGGACGACGGGCGCGATCGTCGTCGTCGCGAGCCGCGGGGCCGCGTGGGCGCCGACGACGCCGACGCCGACGACGGGGCGACGACCGGGACGACGACGGGCGCGGGGTGGCAAAGGAGGATGAAAAGACGGTTCTTGTTGTCTCTTTGATACGAATCTTTGAGGGATATTTAGAGATGAAACAAACCTAGTAGACCGGGCGAATATGGGTGTGGAATGTATGATTTTTGGTACATCCGGGTTCAAAATGGATTTTGTATGTATGCATCCAGGACCCGACGAACGTCCAACACCCCCGGGCGATGGATGGCGCGCGCGACACACCGCGGTTCGCGTTCGCGTTCGCGACCGGGTTCGGGGTACGCGCTGATTCAGTGATTGACATCGATTCATTCGTGTGACCTGTCGCGTCGACGAACTGAAGATGCGGTGTTGCTCGAAAGACGACCGACGACGCGGGAGCGATGATTTCGAGGTGTTGAGAAACCAACGCGCAACACCGACGTCTTCGGATGATGAAGGGAGCACGACGACCGTGACGGATACGATGGAGCGGCGGGGTGTGCGTCACGTTGGACGCGAGCGACGCGGCGATGGTTCGAAAGATGACGCGCGGAGTCGACGAGGAGGTTCGGGCGACGGCGACTTTGATGATTTGGAAGCGGGGAGTTCCGAGCGCGATTCCCACTTTGAAGTTGGCGTCGGTGGGCGACGAAGCGCGTGGGATCGCGCGATGGAAAAAGGTGGTTCTGATGGTGGCGAAGATGTTTCTCCGACGCACAGCACGTTCGGGCGAGATAGTGAGAGGAATAGGAGGATGCGAAAGACGGCGCGACTCGTCGCCGAGCGATTGGGCGGAATCGATAGCGACGAGGACGACGACGAGTTCGAGCCAGGACTCGGTGCGCCCGCAGACGTCGAACAAGGCTTTGGGTTTGTTTCAAAGGATGATGTTTTGAAGAGGAAAGAGGAGATGGAGCGAAAGAAGCGCGAAGAGGAGGAACGTCGAGCCGAAAAGGCGAGACGCAAGGCGGAGAAGAAACAGGCAAAGAGAGACGAGCGAGAGAAGCGAGCGCGTTTGGAGACGGATAGCGAGACGGTTTCGCTCCTCGAAGGTAGAGAAAACCACCGTCGAAAGCGATCCTTCTTCACGAGGGGCAGCAGAGCTGGAAACGTGATATTAGCCGTTGTCGCAGCCTCAGCTGTGATTGCTAGCGCCGTCGGCGTGATTTTGTACGCCCCGACGTCTAGCCCGAAGACGGTGGAAATTAGGGGGACGGACGATGGTGTACTCACCACGGCTGATCCTTCTCTTCATCCGCTCAAGGCGACGACGGATAAAATTCTCCACCATCTCAAACACTTTACAAAGTCTTCGAAGTCTGCGCCTTCAAAGAGCGACGAGGACGACGACGACGTGCTTGAAAAGGAAAAGAAGGAGAACGACTCACTCGAAGACGTCGACGACGATGAAACAAAGAATGACGTCGACGACGACGACGACTCGAAGGGGGAGTCCAAGGCGATCGAAGCTTCACTCGGCGCCAAGAACACTGAGCCGGAAATCTACGCGACGTCGAGTTGTGCCCCCGTGCATCGCGATTCGAAGCACGGGATTTACAACCAATTCAACTCGGCGTGCTATCACAAAAAGGATCTCATCGGCTGTATCGAGCCCACCGTCGGGGGGTGCCAAAAATGCTACCTCGCCGACTCAGCGGCGGCGTCTCAGAAGGGCTCGTATGCGCACTGCTCGCATCATGTATGCAAAACTTACAACGTCAAGGGATGCCTCGCCGATCCTCGGAAAGCCGAAGAGCAAACGGCGCTTGAATCTCCAAAACACGACGTTACTTTCTCAAAAGCCAAGCGTAAAGCTGTTCCGACGGCGAGAGTCTCGCATTCCGAGGAGGACTCTGAGGAAATTGAAAGCTGCCTCCCAAACCTCGAGGACGCCAAGAGAGGCGTGTTCCAATACTCTGAGCGCTCCTGTCGCACTCTCGGTCACGCAAATGTCGATTACTCTGGATGCATCGCCGTCGGTAAGTCTTCTTGTCGCATGTGCGTCACTCGTTCTGCGCTCAGAACGTCGTCGTTTTCCCTCTGTCCAAAATCCGTCTGTCACCACCACGACTTGCTCTTTCAGCAGTGCGCGGGAGAGGAAGACAAAGTCGAAGACGAGGACGACGACGACGACGACGTCCAATAGACGAAAACATTCATATTCGTAATATTACGATAGCATTAGCGATGTACAAACCCCGTTCTCGGCGCCTGCAGACAATCATTTTCGCGTATTTGTTTGGTTCCGCGCGCCTCTCCTCTTCTAACCACCTGGACAGTTGACCAAACGCAAACTGCAAACTTTACTAAACGCCGCGCGGGGCTCGAGCGTCGCCGCCGGGAAAGCGAACCGAACGAAAGGAACAGGAAAACGACGCCGTGAAGAACATCATGTCCAACGTCGCGCGCGGTGCGCGCGCGGGCCCTAGGGAAGCGGCGCCGCGAGAGATGCGGCATTTTCTGGTGCGAGCGAAAGAATTGCACGCGGTCGCACCGATGATCGCGTACTACCTGCGCCTTCGCGCGGTGGAGGTTGGGATGACGCTCACACCGCGACCGAAGGAGGCGCTGAACTCGGTTCTGGAGATTTTGGAGCGGACGAAGCGATCGACGCCGCTTTCGGGGGACACTGAGGTGGATTACATCAACGCGAAAAAGTTTGCACTCGACGTGTACGACAGAGCGGATCGACTCGATCGGGCAAATAAACGGTCGAAGGAGGATTTGAAACGACGGATTGAGGCTTTTAGCGCGGCGAGCACGTTTTTGCAAATGTTGGAACACTTTGAGGAGCATCCGAGGTTGGGTAACGGAGCAAGAAGAGACGAGGACGCGAGACAGAGACGAGAGTTTGCGGAATGGAGAGCGTTCGATTTGACGCAAGCGTTGCAGCTGGGTCGGGCGCCAACGGAGGTCAAGGTGATGAGCGCGCCTCCACCGGCGCCGGTGGTGCAGGAGACGAGGAAAAGCATGGTCGCTCCTCCGCCAGTGCAGACACAACCGCCTCCTCCTCCGATGACGGCGGCAGCGCCGCCCCCGCCTCCGCCGGAAGTCGCTCCCATCGTCGCGGAACCAGTCGTGCCGAGCGCACCGCCTCCATCTCTGCCGCTTCCATCTCCTGTCAAGTCTTTGGTCGATACCTCGAGTGATTTAGTTTCGGTCGAAGATGTACCGGAAGTTGAGCGGAGCAGCGCTGCTGCCGCGGCGGCGCCACCGCCTTCGGCAAGCGTCGAACAGAACGAATGTCAGCCGCAAGAGGAGGAATCGCACGGAGAAGATAAGCCGGGCGAATGAGAAAGAGAACGTGAGGCATAAATGTAGTAATCGCGCGAGGGTAGTTGTTGTGAACACATAGAAGAATGTGTGGGAAAGACTATTACAATTTAGGCGCAGCTTAACTCAAAGATAGAAGTCGTTTTGACGCGATTGGCCACCGACTTCCTTCAACTTCTTCAAAATCTTGGAGAAGTATTCCTCTAAGTACTCGTCGAGGGTCGTCACCTCGTCCTCGCTCATCCCCAAAATCTTGTACGTCTCGGTCATGTCGGCGTCGAACTTGATACCGCTCGCCAACACTTCGGCGAACGCAAGACGGTCGCTCGCAGAGTTTGACCACTGGAAGAAGCGGGTCAACGCACGAGTGAACTTCAACAAACCGACCGGAACCTTGGTAACCTTGGCCTCAGCACCACCGAGCTTTTCGCACAAGCCGATAACTTCTCGCACGCTGTACGCCTTTGGACCGGCGAGCGTCATAACCTTGTTCGCCGCCTCGTCTCTGCGAACAGCCGCCAAAGTCATCTTCGCGACGTCTTGAGTATCCAAGTACGCCGTTCTCGTGTCGTCATCCGTGCCCCAAAGAGACTGTTCCTCGAGCACCGGCACGGCGTATCCCGCGATGAGCGGCTGCATGAAACCGCACAAGCGAAGCACCGTAAAGTCCATGCCGCTCGCCTTGAGGTACTCCTCGGTCGCGTACTTCATGTTCATCAACGGAACTTCTCTGTGCTTTTCGCACTGATCGATGGAGAAGAAGACGTATCGAGAGATACCCATCGCCGCCGCGGTTTGAATCGTCGCCACCTTTGCTTCCCAGTCGATGGCGTACGAGTCCTCCTCCGGTCTCGCCGTAGACGCGTCAATCACCGTGTGCACGCCAACGAACGCCGGCGGCAGCGTTTCCGGCTTGGTAAGATCCGCAGAAACCGTCGTAGCGCCCCAATCACGCAAGAAATCCGCCGGATTCTGTCTCGGTCTCACCAGACAACGCACGTCGTAGCCCTCGTCGAGGGCTCTTCGCACCACCTGTCTTCCGAGCGTTCCCGTCGCCCCGATGACGAGCATGGACGTTTTACGCACCGGCGTTCCCGACGTCGCGACCGCCGCGTTCGCCGCTTCACCGCCTTCACACCGCGTCGTCGTGCGCGGCATCGCTCTTCGTCCGACGACACCACCGGAAGACTTCGCAGTCGTCGTCGTCGTCGTGAGCTTCACCCCTCGCAGTTCACCTCGCATCGTCGCTCGCTGCATCATCGAAACGCTCGTTATAAAATCAAGATCGAGTCGCGTTTCGATCCGATCCGCGGTACCGGCCGGACGTGCGCGTCGTCGTGTGCCGCGAGCGCCGCGTCGATGGGTCGGGATCGCATCTTTTTCGTGAGTGTGATGACGTCACCGTTTTTTACCCTCGATTCAATCTTGTCACGGAAGATTATGGATTTTGGTTATGTACACACCTTCGGGGTGGGTGGGTGGGGTTTTCTCGCTTTGTGACTCGTCAGTGTTTTTGCTTGCGTTACATACAACCCGGGACTGGACGGAAACGCCTCGAGACCGAAGACGTGTTCTGCGCGTTTACCGCTGGAATTCACGAAACGGTGTTCAGGTGATCACAGCATGTCCTCGTCGGCGTCGAATGTACGGGACGCCGAGGAGGAGGATGGTGGTGGTTGTGGTTGTTGTCGTCGCGGCGGCGGTCGACCGCGTCGGGGCGAACCCGCCGAGCCTGGGGACGGGTCGGGACGGGACGCGGCGGCGGCGGCGCGACGGACCGGGGGTTCCCAGTATGAGTCCACGGTTTCCATGTCGCGCTCGCGGTTATCGCGAACCATCCAGTCGGCGAAACCGGGGCGGTCGCCGTAGCCGCCGTCGACGTCTCGGCGTTCGTACGGTTGCGTCGGACGAACGAGAGGAATGCCCTCGCGGCGTCGGCTTGAGCTTGACGGAGCGCGAGCTTCCATCGGGGCGCCGCGTTCGCGACGACGGTCGGAATAGGCGGCGTACTCGTCTTGGGCGCGGCGTTGACCTCGTCTCGCGTCGTACTCGGCGTAGCCGTAGTCGTAATACTCTTCGCCGTACATTTCCTCCTCTTCCCACGGTGGCGCGGTGAGCGTCAGGCGCTGGAGTACGCTCATGCTGAGCTGCTCGACGCGACTTTCGGCGTCTTCGGCGACGATGATGCGCTCTTGTCCGCAGGTGATAATCTCGGCAATGTCCACGGCGTACGTGGACACGACGCCCTCTGGCACCGTGGGAACGCCCCACGCGTCGACAATAATCCTAGCAATGGCTCCATCCTCCGGATCAAACTCAAAGTCGCGCACGCGACCGATGAATTGACCACTTTCAGTCACGACATCTTTGCCCACCACTAAAGAGTATCCATACGAGCTCCACCGTCGCTCCACCGCGGATTCGTCGTGCACGAGGATGACGTCGCCCACTTGCCGAAGCGACTCCAACAGCACGTGATCCACGTTACCAACGAGCGCATTCTGGCGTACATCGAGCGCAACAACCTCCCAAACATCAGTATCCACCCACAAATTCGTCGCCACCCCCAACCTCGACCCACTCGTGCGCGTCACGATGAGTTTATTCAACAACAACCCGCGCGTCAACAAAACCTCGCGCGTCCTCTCGTCCAAACCACGCCTCCGCGCGTCCCCAACTCTCGTCTCGGCTCCATCCATCCCATCGCGTCGTCGCCCTCCTCCTCCGCCTCCCCGTCTATTCACACGCATCGCCTCCCCGCGTCCTCCACCGCTCATTCTCCTTCGTCCGTACCCCTCGTTCGACGCAGCCGTCGGCGCCTCGCGTCGTCCGGGCGTCGCGCTCACCGCGCTCGTCGACGCTCGCTCTCTCCCCGCTCTCCGCCCGTCCACCGACGGTATCGACACCGCGACGTCCACACCCTCCTTTCCATCCGTCGTCGCCGTTCGCATCATCATCATGCGTCGTCGTCGGTCGTCGTCGTCGTCCGAATCATTTTCCATTGCCTTCGCGTGCATTCGTCTCGTCGTCGTCGGTTTTCGGCGCGCACCCCTCGAAGCGATCACTCGCGGGGTTCCACCACCGGCTCGTCGTCTCGCCGTCGCCGCCGCCGCCATCGCCGTCGTCGTCGTCGTCGTC
>Ga0181601_10001166_pt1 | contig 22331 bp, 43 predicted proteins | sample 041ome_8_FD_133020 | JGI IMG/M metagenome (GOLD analysis project Ga0181601, IMG submission 133020) | Coastal salt marsh microbial communities from the Groves Creek Marsh, Skidaway Island, Georgia - 041407BS metaG (megahit assembly) | ecosystem: Environmental > Aquatic > Marine > Intertidal zone... | reverse complement strand
GTGGTGGATTGTTTGGGTGTATCGGGTTATTGTGTGCGTGTGCTGCCTGATGACTTTTATTCGCCTCCTCCGCCTCCGGGTGTGTGGCGGTTTGAGGGTGCGTGTGTTGGTGTTGGTCCGGAGGTTTTTTATCCGGAGTCAGGTAAGCGTCCTTTGGAGGCTTTGACTTTGTGTGCTGTTTGTGTTGTGCGTTCGGAGTGTTTGGAGTACGCCATTGAGAACAATCAGCATTGGGGTGTTTGGGGTGGGTTGACTGAGCGTCAGCGGTTTGCTTTGAAGCGTGAGCGCCGTAACCGTTAGTTGGTCAGTTTGTAGTTTGTGAGTGTGCGTGCGAAGGCGAGTGCGTCCATGTCCCATGCTTCGTGTACGACTGTCAGGTTTGGTAGTGCGCCTACTCGGACTTCAAGTGTGAAGCCAATAACGCCTTCCGGGTTTATGCCTAGTGCGGTACACATTTCGTTTGCTAGACGGTTTGGTTTACGCCGGCGTTTAATTCTTATTGTGCGCATGGTTTGTTTCTAATCGTGAGCATCAGTTGTTTAATCCTTTAACGATGATTGGCGTGTGTTCGCCTACCCAAGCGCCGACGCAATTGAAGTCAATGTATTCCTCTGCTTCATCTGAGTCCATGCCGTCTCGTTCTATAAGCAAGTTGACCATTTGCTCATACGAGTACACGGCCAATACCGGTTCGTTGATGCGTTGGCTGAAACCGATGCACGCTTCGTCAAAGCCGTCCATGAGCAAAGCGGTTTCGCCCATTGCTTCTAGTTCGTCGCTGAGTTGTTTGCGTGTGGTCATCAGCCGTTGCCGAACACTAGGTAGTTTGTTAAGGCTTGAAGCGCTTGGTTGTCTTGGCGTCTTGCGCAACTCACACATAGTGTGGCGGATTCGCCGGCGTTCGCTGACGTGATTGGCTTGCTGAGTTTCTCTATGACGTGACGGTCACGCAACATAACTTCTTTACCGCAGTCATCGCAGTATTCAAATGGATACGTCACGGTTAAGCCTTATGTTGGTACGTGAACTCGTTGTCGCTCAGTTTGGTGAACCGGACACGCTTATCCACATTGGTTACTTTGGCCACGTAATTGCGTGCTCGGTCTAAGGTAGTGAACGCCAGTGCTTTTGTTTCTACCGAAGGCACGTTCTCTAATGCGCTTGCCTTGATTGTTGTTTGATTGACTAGCCAGCCTCCGCCGGTTTCGTCGGTTTTAGTAATTGCCCATCGTGATTCCACAATGTCTCCTTTGTCGGTTGTCGTGTGCTTTAGTGTATCACCTATTGACGGTGAACGGCTGAATGGTTTAGTTATCTGCGAAACATTTTGTGTACTAGATAAACAAGCGAACATACGTACAGCGTCATAAGTCCGGCGATCAGATAGTCCATTGTTTTCCTTTACGTGTATCGGGCGAGTAGGTGATCTCGTTCCTCAATCACATTAGCAAAAGTGTTCACAACTAGGCGCATGAACTCCGGTAGGTAACGTACGTCCGCTTGGCCGGCAACGCTTTCGTGAAAGTTAACGAGGTACTCCAAAGTTTGGAGAACCGTTAGTTCATCTTGGTGTGCCATTGACCTCGTATCCGATCGCTTTAAGTACCTCTGCGTGGTTTATGTTCGGACCGCATGACATTGAGAGAACTACCGAATTGTAAAGTTCGCCGTTGTAGTCGCAACCGCAAACAATCCCTTCGTAGTCACCGTTATCTAATTTGATAACACTCACCACGACGTGCAGATAAATGCCGTTCAACGGTACGTTGAGTTGATAGACATAACTGTTGCCACGCCAACCGTTCATCGTCCGGCGTAAGTAACGTGCTTGCTTTTGGAAGTGGCGTTCAAACTTTTCGGTTGAGTCATTCATCGTCATCACCAGCCAACAGTTCATAGAAGTTAGGGCAGGCTGCCAACATAAAGTCGCGTCCGGCTTGCAGAACTTCTTCACCGCCGTCGCTTTCAAAGTCAATACCGCTTTCGTAGATCAAGTCGGCTGCTGCCAACATTGCGAGCACAACAACGTCGTACGGTTTGTAATTGGTTTTACAGAACTCGGTAATGGTGGCGCTTGCTGACAACGCAGGGTAATGGTCTTGCCATTTTGGTCGTGTTGCTTTGCGTGGCCAATAGAACGTCTCGTGTGCGTCTTTGCCAACGCCGTTAAACAAAATGTGTTCAACATTTATTTCAGGTTGCGTTTCAGGCTCACCGTGAGAACCGGCTAAGGGAATACATTGCTTGTTGGCGTAACTCAATATGTCGGTTGCTACTCGGCATAGCAACGGAAAGCCGGCGCTTGTGTTGTCCCATTCTTTGCGTGACCAATAGTGCGTGTATCCCATTTCAGTTTTTCTCCTTGGTTAGTTTGGTGATTGTTAATACGAGATCGTCAAGGTGTTGATCGCCAATGGCAATTAGTTTTTCAAGAACTTCCTCGTCTTTTATTTCATCGCCTTCTTCGTCGTATGCAGCGTCGTATGAACTTGACCAAGTTATGTCCTGCGACAAAAGCCTGCCGTGTTCATCAACGGTTATCTGAACGCTTGGTAGATAGGTGAGTGTTGTTATCTTCATTGCTTCTCCTTAGTAGTAGAAAATGTCGGCGATGGCCTTGAACGGCACAACAAAGAATTCGTCTTGTGTTCCGGTCTCGCCGAACTCAACATAAAGTCCGTCGTCTTCAATTGAGCGAACCCAAACTTCTTCAAAGTCTCTTTGCCAATAAGGTTCAACGAGGCTTTCGTCAGTCAACGTGATGTGAACGAATATGCCAATTAGCGAGGCGAGTGGTTGTGCGTCGGGACAGGCTTCTACCGGAATGGTGATAGTGAAGCAAGGTTCGTGGTGTGTAAGTGTCATTTTGTTTCTCAGGCTTTCAAGTTTCCGCAGGGACATTCATCGTCGTCGCTGTAGCAACGGTCATCAGATGGGTGGTTTGCTTCGTGTTGGCGTTCGGCGTAATCCTCCTCATTGAGTACCGGATATTCAACGTCCACGTACTCAGCCATTCGTTGTGCTTCGGCGCAAGTTTCGGAGTCAGTAACGTGGACCATTAGTTCACGTACCCAACCGTATGCCCAATGGCCAAAATTGACAATGCCGACAGGGCAGTCGCCGGCGTGAAAGTCGTATTCGCCACTGCCAATGTAACCAACGTCGGTTGGTTCAAAGCCTCGCAACTTAGCAAGCGAAGCAAGCGCCGTATAGAAGTTTGATTCTTGAAGTGGGTCGCTGTCACGTGTGATTGAGAAACCGACAACACGCCAGCCGTTTGCGTATAGGCGTTCGCCGTACGGTAAGTCTTTGGTTCGTTCTTCAATTAAAGCGTTCACGAGTAAACCGCCGTGTTGGTGTAGCCGTCAATGGCCACGAGTGTTGCGTCGCCAAAGGCTTCGTTGACGCCGAGCATCGCAACAAGTTCTTGAATGGTTGCCGTGTAGTACACGAACTGTTCCTCAAACGCAAACCATTCCGGGAAGTAACCGTCCTCGCCGGCGAACGGGTCGTCGGTTAGTTCAACCAGTGCTTCAGCGACGTTACCGTCATAGTTATACCGAACGCTGACGAAGTTTCGTTCAACGCCGTCAAACATTCGGGTTTGCTTATTGAATTCAATTTCCATTAGTTGGCCTCCAAAAGTTCATTGGCTTCACTTTTCTGTATTGCGAACGGGTCGCCGACCAATCCGGGAAACTCAGACCAACTTGGTGGGCAGTCACCGTCGTAGTAACCGAGGTCTCCCCACACGCCAAGCCTGTACGCTTCCACGTAAACGGTATTGTCAAACGGTTCGCCGTCGCCGGCGTCAAGGCGAGACAGAAAGACACGGTAGTCGCCGTCGTCAATCTTGAGGTCACACGTGTACGCTTGAGACAGTGTTGGCATAACGTCTAATTGTTTTGTGTTTGGCATAAGGTCATTGTTCATTTCAGTTACCTTTCGGGTTGAAGATTGCTTGATTGTCATTGAGTTGTTTGGCCATTTGTTCTGCTTGAGCGAAAGTCTTGAACTCAAGATCAAACAGAACGTCCCTGTCACTACTGACGTGATAGGAGTCGTGTGACCAGTCAAAGTTCTCGTCGCAGTGCTGAACGATCTCGGCGTAGTACGGGCGAACCTTTAATTGCTCATCGGTTGGTACTGTGAACTTTTGCATCTCACGCACCAACCTTTGCTGCTTTGAACATTGCTAGAAGTTGATTGAACTCGGCACGGCAGGCTTCAGTGCCGTGAGTCGGGAGGTTTGCGTAGTTATAGCCTGCGCCTTGTCGGAGTGGGGCAGGCTGGTGCTCGTCAACATATTCTGCGATCTCAGCGATTCGTTCGTTGATTCGCTCGGCTAAGGCTTTTCTGGTGGTTGCCGTTTCCTCAATCATTAGATATCCGTTCGGGCTTCCGAAATTGCGGACGCCGTTCACGGTCACTTCTGCGTACCAGTGAAACTTGTTCGTAGGGACTAATACGTATCCCTCTTGGCGATGTTCTTTGCGCATCGTAGTTTGCTTGACGGCACGCCAAAGAATGCTGTCGTTAATGATTTTGATAATTTCTTCACGGCTGATTAGTTTTTCCGTAGTCATTTTATTCTCCTTGGTTGTTTCGGTAATTCCCACGTAAAGAACGATACCGCCTTTACCGGCGTTAGGCAAGTCTTATTTGAAATAATTTCTAAATTAGTCCGTTACCTCGGCTTTTAACAGTTCGGTAAACGCCGGTACGCCGGTTTGAGTGTCAATAGGGTTCGGGCGTTAACGGTACTCTCGCCTCGTATAAGCGCTTGCGCCGGCGGTTGCAGGCCATTCGGCTCAGCGACGTTCCTCGTACGTCTCCGGCAATCCTCGTGTGGCTAGTGCGGACTTGGTGATCGCCTCCCAAATTGCTTCGGCTACGAACTTCGGTAAAGGTTTCCCGGTGTGTGTCTTGTAGCCGGTAGCGTCGGTTGCGTCCTCAGCGAAGGTCACAATGTCACGACGTTTGTTTGCGTACGGCGTCGTGTGTTGAACGGAAAACTTCCGGGTGCTTTCGTAGTTCAATACGAAGTACCAGTCGCTGTTCGGTATGCGTGTGCTCATCATTGTTCATCGCTTTCGGTTTTCTCAATAACGGCGTCAATAATCCATTCCGAACCTTGGTTGCAGGCGTCCTCCCAATTATCAAACTCATCACAAACTTCTTGCCATACGCTGGCCACGTTAACGAAGTCGGCATAGTCGGACTTGAGCCAAAGCAAAGCGCAAACGTCGTCGTCGGGATTCTGCTTGCTAAGTATTTTCATAAGGCTTGAAACTTTCATCACGCCTCCGTTTCTAGATCATCAAGGTAATTACGGAACGTGGAAGCAATAGCGGAAAGTTCGTTGGCCAACTGGCCAGCAGCGCCTTCCTCGCTTGTGTCGGTAATTTCTTGTTTCATCATCAAGTCAATTTCTCGCATTAGGTTGCGCAGGTATTTGAAGTCTTGACGAACTTGGCTCTTGGTTGTCTTGTAGTTTTTCATTTCATTTCCCTCTCGGATTAAACGCTGATTGAATTTGGCCAAACAATTCCGCCGGTGTCAGGTGTGCCGTTTGGGTTTCGTAGCAGTTGACGCAAATGTCTCCGGGAAATAAAGCCAACGGGTGAACTTCGGTTTCGCACACGGCGCAGTTAATTGTTCCGTTGTCGTTCATTTGTTAAACGCCTCCGCCATTGAGATGAACAAGTCATTCCATTCAAAGTTCAAGTCGGGACGAACCGCTTGTGCCGTCGCCACAATGTCACCGAACGCCTCGCCAAGTATTTTCAAGGCTTCATTCTGCTGAGCGAGATCGTTGAAACAGTTGTAGGTCATTGAGACGTAACCGCTGTTGATATCGTCCGACATTCTTGCTGCGTGCTTCGCAACTTCTCTGCAAAGGCTTTCTACGCAGCGAGCCTTGTCAATATATTTTTGCGTGTAACGGGCGAGTTGCTTGCCGACTAAAGGATTCACTTCTTTGATTTGCTCTACGAGCGTTTGATTCACCATTGCTTCAGTGATTTTCACTTTGTTCTCCTTGGTTGTTGGGTTGTTCATTTCACTTGCCTGCTTCCGCTGCGACGATTGCTTTTTTGACCGCTGCGAACGACGAACCGAACGAACGCTTGTTGCTCGGGTTTCCGCCGTTCTTGCAGTACTTCCGGAACGCCTCAGCCTTGGCGACTTCAACTGCTTTGACCGCTTGCTCAGCGTCCTCAAAGGTCACGGTGAACTTTCCGTCAGCGACGGTCGTAACCGAGTAAGCCTTGGTTGCGTGGTCGGCGAGGTACTGGGCGGTATGGAAGCCGGTTGCGATTTCGGTAGTGGTTGTTTCGTTCATGTAAGGAACGATACCGGCTTTATAGGAAAAGTCAAGGCTTATCTTGACCGTTACGGAAAATAGTGTTACTACCTCGTAGTTCAGGCAGAGATTATTTTGGCCAGCGCTCCGGCTACGGCTGAACGAGGCTCAGTTCCGTCTATCCGGTGAAGCCTTCCGGCGTACCGTTCGGTCAGGTTGGCAACCTTCGTTACCCTGCCCTTCCACCAAACCTCATTTTGAGGTTGAACGCCTAGCGCTTGAGCACGGCGTTGCGCTCTGGCCATAGCGGTTTCAACGGGTGCGTCAATTAACGCCACGATGAATTCATCGCACACGTTTGCTGCGACGTCAAAGAACTTTGCGTTCGCTAACCGATCGCCTTCGGCAATAACCAGATCAACGGGTTTGCTTTCAAGCCACGCTGTTGCTTTGGGTTGAATGTTTAACGCCAATGCGTCTGTACCACTAAACGATTCCCTGCGCCGACCAAGTTCCGTTATTGGTTTGGCGTTTGTTGATTGCCAAACAATGTGCGGTAACGGTTGCTCGTGTGCTGTGCCGTTTGTGTAACCAATGTTCAGTAAGGCTTGTTGAACTGCCGTTGACTTACCTACGCCGGCCAAACCGATTACGTAAACAAGTTTCATTTTGTTAACTCATTCAACAAACTTTGCATTCGTGCCGGCGCTAATGAATAACCAACACGCCCGAAACCTTCAACCGCTGTCACGTTCTTTGCCAACGAAAGTTTTTGACCAGCAAGGTCAAGCGATGGTGGCATAAGCCTTACGCCGTGAAGGTAATGGCGTGGTGCGTCAACAGGAATCATTCCGGCGTTCATTGCTTTCTCCTCGTCGTGACGCTGGTTGGCCAATGCTTTCTCAGAAGTCTTTGCTTTGCTTGAACCAAAGCGCAGTGAATGACCGTCGTGTGAACAAGCGAACATTACTGAGCGTGGTCGGTCATTGAACGCCCAAGTGCTCGCTGTCGTTTCAACGGTTGCTACAGTTGTGACGCCGTAAAGCCTTGCCCAAGTTGAGTCGCTGTATGCGCCACGGCAAACGACGACGTGATCGTATCCTGACGTGTGCGACATATCCCACTCTGCCCAAATGTCGGGTAGCACTAGCGGTCCATTGGCGTCAATGGTGAAGTAACCGCCACGACTTTCCTCGCCTTGACGTAAGTGACTGCGGTATATGGCTTGCTCGTTTGTAAGCCAACCGTTACGGCGATACCAGATAAGGCTTGCGTCTGCTTCGTTTCTAAACTCACCTTGAAACCACGACGGCTTAACAACACACAACGCTGCGTGCGACGCCGGCTTTTTAACTGACGACGCCATGACCGTTACGGTATGACCTTCCTCACGTGCCATACGAGCGAACGATGAGCCGGCGATGCCAGCACCAACAACTAGAAAGTTCATAACACTCCTTGCATAATTTGGTTCATTGACGCTAACAAGTAACGCACGACTGGCTCAGCCATTGGCGCATTGAATCCGGGGTCGGGTACTTTGTTGCGCTTTGACCATTCGTCGTGATATGCGAGGTCGGTGACGTCGTGGTAGATATGTGCGTACCCTGCGTCCTTACACCATTGACGATGCGAAGGTTGAAAACCAATAATCGCTTTAGTGTTGGTAAGGTCAAGGTCGCCGATGTACCGGCTGCGATGGTTCATCACGAGATCATTGTTAATGCCGGCGGTGAGCAACGGTTCTCTAGTTCGTTTCGCCATACGGTTTGTTTCTCTTGCTTTAACGCTTGTGCCTGCTGACGTAACGTCGTGATAGCCGAAAGCGTTAGCGATAACGCTGCCTGCTGCGGAACGGTTCACGTTCCCGGTGCAAAGAAAAATAATGCTCATTTGTATTTCGTTTCTTGGTAGCGCATTTCAAGCGTGTGATCGTACGGTTTGAACTCTGGGAATTGCCAAGGTTCGTTGGCATAATAAAAGTCAATCGGGCTTGTGCCGTCAAACGCACAACGAACGAAACCTTCGCACCAGCGTAAAGCAGTAGCGATCTCTAGTGTGTTCGCTGTTCCGGGAAAATGACGGAACTCAACAGTGCCGTGTTCTTTTAATGCCCGTGTATTCATTCCGGGTCGTGGCGCTATTGGCCACATACGTTGGCCTGTTTTGTTTACCGGTGCGTGTGCTTCATAAAACTTTTGTAGTGTTGTTGCTTCTAAAGCCTCGGCGATTCTGCTGTCGGGCAACTTGTGTTGATGACTTACATTGCGCCGGCGATAGCGCTTCATTGCGCCTTTGAACGCTTCATCGTCGTAGTCGTTTCGGTTTGGCACGGGGATTGGTTCAATGATTGGGTATAACAATTCTTGCCAGCGCACTATGAAACGAAGCAACGTCTTGGCCACGTCAAGAGTTAACGGGTCAACACCTATGTGAACGTGAAGGTTACACCGGTAGTTGATTGTTGGGTTTAATAATTCACGGAAGGCATCAACTTGTTTTAGTTGACCGACAATTGTGTCTGTCGGGTCAGTGTTTATTTCTCCGCCGAATAACCAGCGTTTACCTTGTGGGCAGTTGGCGTGTCCGTCGCTATTGACGATTGTGTAATCCTCTTGCGACCATTTCCCGTATGGCAATACGGCGGTGCGGTCAACGTCTGCCCATTCAAGTTCAAGACCGTAAGTAAGTTTCACGCCCACCACTCCAGTTTGCCGGAGTCACGATACAAAGTTTTTAAGTCTTTGCGTATGCCGGTCCAGTCGTTGTGCTCGCCAAGCCAGTTGTGAGTAAACGCTTGTTCACGTGCGAACATAAGTTCGTCGTAGTCGCTTTCAATAAGCACACCGTTGCTTAACGCTTTGTTACCTTGCTCAAGCATTACGTCAATGTCGTGGCCAACATAGTAACCGCCTTTGAGCAAACTGTGCCAGTCGCACAATACGGTTTCAACTTGTTCAACCGGTACGTGTGAACCGACGTTGAGGTTTAAGAACTCTTGAAGGTCATTTGTTAGTTTGTCTAAAGCGTTAACGGCATCAGGTTTGAAACCGCTTATTGCTGCGGACTCAGGGTAGCAATCCGCTAAACCTTTGCGTGGTCCGCTTGAGAAGTCGTGACCAGCGTCAGTTGGTTTCAACGGGTACTTATGAACCGTTGCCAATATCTCGCCGGTCTTATACGCTGCCCACCTGCCGTTGTGCCTAACGGAACGCAAACGATCTTGAAGCAAACGCCAATTGTGATAAGGGTTGTCGGTAAGGTCGTGCGTCAACCACGCTGTCAGCGAACCGTAGTTTGCTGCGATGCCGTCAAGGTAATCAAGGTGCTCAACAAGTTTGTGAGGCATACGGTGAGCACGACGTTCTGTTCCTGTCGCATACTTCGCAATACTTAATTCGGGTAGGCGTCCGGGTTTATTAAACACATTGCGTGACCAAGCGCCAATAGCGGAAGGTAAGTTGTAGTACGTCACGTAAAGCAGCGTGAACCGTAATGCTTCCTCGTCGTCGTCACACAAGATCGTGTGCAGTGTTTCTAGCACTGGATAAACAGGGTCAATGTCGCCGGACTTGATATGCCAATACGCAAACGTCGCCAAGTCGGTGGCTAGTTTGGGTTCATTCATCTGTCAATAATCCTGAGTCACGTTGGCGTTCTAGCAAATTAGATTCGTTGTCGGTTCGCCATTGACGGGCGTGTTCCATTTCTGCTTCCCAAGAAAGACATTGCTCCATTTTTTTCACGGGATAGTAAACGGCGCTGAAACGGTAAGCGTCCTTCTTAAGCAACGTGATTGGAGTTACTCCGTGTACCCACGCTTGACCGTTAAAGAAAAGAACGTCGCCGTCGTTAATCTTTAGCACGACGTTGAGTCTTGGGATATGCAAGTGTCCGCCTCGTGCATGACGTCGTACGACTGGCATCGCTGACCAAGCGTCAAAGTTGTTTCGGTCATAGTGGTACGCAAGGTTTGAAGTCTTATTGAGAACTCCGCTTGTCCATAAGCCACCGGGAAGTTTCCATTCCTCACGTACTGCTGTCAGCGTTTGCATTTGCTTTACGTAAACGTCCGGCACAAGTTCCGCCATCATGCCTGCTAACACTTCGGCTGCTTCAATAATTCCGTTGTGTGCTTCCGGGTGGTCACGTTGGCCAGCGCACGACGAGCACGCTGCTCTCCTCATTACTGGTGAGCGTGAAACGAAACCGAACACGCTTGACGCATTGCGAATACCTGCTGCGCGAACGGTAGTGCTGATTGGGTAATCAAGGATTGCTTTGCGATACTTTGCTAAGTCGCCTTGGTATTGTGCCAAAGCGAGGATTGGTGTACCGGCTTCGTCATATGCAACGAACTCACCTTCGTGAGTTGGTTCAAGTTCAGTGGCGTTGATGCGTATTAACTTTTCCGAATTGTTTTTATCCGGGTCGGTTGTCAATACGACTTCACGCATTACATATCCTCTTTGCGCAACAAGGCCATGAACAAGTCAGCGTTGGTGTTGACGTGGAACTTTTCTCGGACTCGTCCTGCCATGTCAACAACTTCTTGAAACACGTCAATTTCGTAGTCAAGGATTACGCTGCGAATGCTTTTAGTTTTGTATGACTCAAGGCGTTCGCCGTATGAAGGTTCGTCGTTGCGTGTTGCTGGTCCGCCGTACTTGGTTGTGTTTGTTACCGGTACGGTTTCGTTCTCGCCGTCGGCGGTACTGATTGTGTACGTAGGCATTTCCTGCATCACTGCGAGCAAGTCGTTGAAGTCGTCCTTGTCATAGCCAGTGCCGGCGAGACTCGGTAGTTGTTCAAGTAATTTCAGTAACGCTTTGTCGTCATAACCAGCAACGTCGGTTGAACGGTTATCCGCCAACATAATTGCTAAGGCTTGTTCGTCGTCAGCGTCAATGTAAATTACCGGAAGCGTGTCCATTCCTAGTTCAACGGCTGCTTGGAAACGATGATTGCCGGCGAGGATATGCCCTGTTGAACGCTGAACAATTAGCGCACCAACAAAACCGTTGCCGTCAATGCTTTCTTTAATAAGTTTTACATTGCCGACACGAGCGTTGGCTGGGTGCTTCTTAAGTTTCTTTACTGATACTTCTTCATACTGCTGCATAGTTACCTCCATGTGTCAACCGCCGGCTGCTCGTACGTTTGCGCTAATGGTGCGCAAAGCGTCAAGTTGCGAACGGATACTTGTTAATCCTTGTTGTGTTGCTTTTTCTTGTGCTTCCAATATTTTCCAGAGACGATACTGCTCGGAAGCCTTTAAGTGCGCTACTGCTTCCTTGCTGGCCACTGGCATTTTTGTTGCTTGTTCAATTAACGAACGTGAGTAACGATACTTGAAGTCTGCTTCGGCTTCAGCACGCTTGTGACTAACAGACGTAAACGTCGTGACCAATTCCTCTAGTGCGTCGCATAAGCCTTGTATGCGTTCCTCAACTTCAACTTGTATCAGCGGTCGCCCACGATAGTCATTCATTACGCCTCCTCAATAACAATTCGCAAACCGTCGTAACCATCTATTTGAACAGGGTAAAAAGTAATGCTGGCCAAGTAGGTGTCGTTGTCGTCGGGTATAACTCCTGCGTCAACCATACCATCTATTGCTGCCTTTACTGCTGGATAACACGCTGCAACGTCGGGTCGCCAACGTCTGTCTTTCGCAAGCGGATATGCGTGAACTTTAATTCTTTTGAGCGCCGGTATCGGGTGTTGTTTCGCTAACCAAAAGAATCTTGTGCGACAATCTTTGATGAGTGCTGCTCGCTTCATGTAGTGCATAGAGCGTTCGGCGTTGGTTGTCCACGGGCGTTGCTTGTCGGTAAGTTCCCATGTCATACAAAGTGATACATTACTAAATTTCCCAAGCGTGTAACAGCAACCGAAGTTCGTTTGCTTTGGCTGGGTTGGCGTGTATCCAATCGTGGCACGCACGGCAAACGGTAACGCTGTTGTTGATGTCGGTGATGCTTCCGCCTCTTGCTCGTGTCAAGGGTTCGTGTACGTCAACGGCGTGGTAATGACAGCGATGCCGGTTATCGGCGATCATTATTCGCTTCCCGGCTTCACACACGGGTCGGTTGGTTAATTGTTCGGCAACAAACTTGCGTCGTCCCGACTCAACTTTTTTTCTTTTGTCAGAAACTTTCTTTGGTTGGCTTGTGCGCTTCAATGGCGTCCGGCGTTCTATGGGTTGCTGATTCATTGAGACTCAGTATGGCAGGCGAACTTAGCGCCAGCGCTTCGCTTCGGGCTTCTTGCCAAACCGCACTGTAGTGAGCGAGGAACTGCTTGCGTTCCGCCTCCACGTATTTGCTCATTCCGATTACCCACAAGCCTCCTACGGCGTTTAACGCAGTGATTACGGCTGGGTGGGTGGTGACGGGCATACCGTTGCGTACGTTCGTTGAGGCACTGAGCACTAACGCCCACGCTTGTTCGGGCGACGGCGGAATAAGGCTTGGATTTACCTTGGTCACGGTTCGTTCCCTCAACTCAGCGATTGTGGGTAGCCACCGGCTAGTCAACGTGATCTCGCCGGCGACTTTCAAAAGCGCCTCGTCGGGCAGATCAGACAAACTGTCCACGTACAATTCAACCGTTGCGTCCGGAAGTTCTTTAGTGAACGCTGCTGTCAAAACAACCATCGCTCTGATCGCACCCTTGCGACTCATAGTTCCTCCTCTAAAAGTTGGCGCAGTTTGTTCCACGCTTTAACACCGTCGTTGCCTTTACCGCCGTTGCGTTCAAGTTCACGGAACTCTTCCAAATGCTGAGCATCACGAAGCAACAACGTGAGATCGTTGTAAACCTTGCCACGCTCATTTGCGCCGGAATGGAACTTACTGTTACGCCAACCACGCACGGCGTCAACAACGTCTTGCTTCGGATAATTCTTTAACGCCCAAACGATACGGCTTGCACGCTTGCTGTCAAGTTTCGTTTTGTTCAAGTCACGGCCAGTAACTTCAAGCCACGCAGAGAAAACATCTTGAACATCTGAGTCAACAACAGTTGTTTTATTTTCTTTCTCAGTTGTTCTTATCAGTTGTTCTTTAATCGCCTGAGAAACCGCCGGCTGGTTAACCGTCGGCGGATTATCAGGCGCTGGTTCATTAGCAGTATCAAACACAACTGCTTCGTGGTCAAACGTGCCGTCCTTTTTACGGAAGCGAACACGCCTTAAATAACCGACGTTCTCAAGTTCCGTTAAGGCTTTACGCACTGCGTCTCTACCTTCATCATCGGTTTCGTTGGCCAACTGTTCAGCGCTCATACGCCAATTGTCCGGACGACTCAACAATGAAACAAGTACGCCTCGTGCGCGATATGACAAACGGCGGTCACGCAGAACGTCGTTCCTAACAATGGTGAAATTACTTACCGGTCTTGGCGATCTGCGAATCATGCGACGCACCAACGTCGCAAACGCCGGTAATGGTATTGTGTGAACACCAACTACCCTCCTTGGTTGGGTCGGTCGGCGGACGCAGTTGTCGGGCTGCGTCCGCCACCGGCGTTATCTCAGGCTGCTACCCAGTCCAAGGCCAACTTAGTAATTCGTTCGGCTTTGCTGACGACGGGGATTAAACCGATGTGAGCGCCCAACAAATTCTCGCTGAACTTGTCGGTGTTGGAATTGCGTCCGAACCACTGCTCTTGTTCGCTGACGGCATTGACTAATCCCCAAGCGGTATGACGCCACTGGTTAGGGATAGTTGGCGTGTTGTTCCAATGGCTAGTGAACTCGGCACGGCGAACTTGATTTCGTTCGTAAGCCTTAGCGTCTGCGTCACTGTTCCCGGTCGCCTTAAAACTATGAAGCAAATTGAGTGCTTGCTTCATACGGCTCTCGTCAATTTCGGTGCGCATCATTGCTGCAATTTCGTCATCAAGTTTCCGGTAGTAAACCTCGGAAAGTTTTAATGCTTCACGAACTTGCTCAATGCGTCCGGTGAGGTTCGCTGTATGGCGCAGGCTGATTGCTGCTCGTGCTTGCTTAAAAGTACGGCGCACAGCATTGGTACACATCGGGCGGATAGGCGTGTTGGCCAAACGCAAACCTGTTGAACCGTCAAACGAATTGACAATTGCTAGGTATGGCGAAATTTCCGGACTGGTTTCAAAGGGCAATTTGCCAACAATGAAAATTGCTTTGCCACCTTGAAGTGGACCGGCGAACTCCGGTTGCCAACCGCCACCGATCACGTTCTCAACGAAGTCTCGTGCAGCAGTCGTTTGAATCAAGTGATACCGATTACCAACTTCGCCTAATGGTTCAAGCGTGTCAGCACGGTATGTGTGCTTGCGTCCCGGAATAGGCATTGACACGTAGTCAACAGGGTAGTCAATGTTGTCGCTAACTTCTGCCGTGATCGGGATTCGTGCGTAAGCCGGCGTGTCTTTCACTACGTAGTCAATACCGGCTTTGGCGATTGCGTCAGGGAAACTCAGACCGGTAACGTCTGTTCCTTTACGCTGCCAAGACGGGCGACGTTCTTGGGTGGTTGTCATTGTTCATTCTCCTTGGTTGTTTGCTTGCTGATCTTTATTACACCATCGGCGACGTCATCAAAACATAGAGACTGGTATGCCATCTCAATGCCTTTTGAGCGTGCTTCCTCACGGCTTGTTGCCGTAACTTCAAACTCAAGTTCGGGTAGTTGCACTGTAAACAGATACACCTCCGCTTTTTCTTGATCGGTCATTTCGTTTCTCCTTTGGTGGTTTTCTTTGTCGGTTGTGGTTGTAGATTTTCTTCAACAACGTCGGCAGTGAATTGGTTTGCGAGTCGTTCAATGATTGTTTCAACGTCTGCTTCTACCGAAACAACTTCTGCTTCAATAATGTCGGACGAAAGCGCAGAACGAATGAGCACCTCAACCATTGCTTCGGTTAGCGGTTCGTTACCTAAGTCGCCCCAATGACCACGTGCCATTTCTTTATCTCCGTTGCACGCTTCAAGTAAACGGCGTTTGGCGTCAATGGCCTGTACGAGCACCGGCGTCAATGGGTCAAGTTCAACCGGCGTACCGTCAAGCGATACGTCCGCACCAATTTCCTCCGGCACATAACCAGCGCCGAGCACGACGTCAGGGAACAACACTCGGCAAAGTTGCGACACGGCACGCCACGTCAGCATTGCGTCCTCATATTGCTTCCAATTATTCTTGCCAGCCAAACCGGCTTGCTTGGCGTGAGCAGTAGAGAAACGAGCAGTGTGTTGATCGCCGGTGTCACGACGCTTCCCGGTGGCTACCGCTACACGTCCCTGCTCATCGTCTAACAAGTCCAAATTGACAGAATGGCCAGAGCGCCGAACTAATCCGAGCATCGCCTCTGGGCGCAAACTAGCAGTGCCTTCAATGACGTGATAGTTACGCAACGAAGTCATCACGTCCCAACCGAATGACATACCGGCGAGTCCGGCAGCAACAATGTCGTAAGGCTTGTTCTGATACGCACGTGGAATAATTCGTGACTGCGCAAGAACGTCTGACTGCTTAATCAAAAGGTTGAAGTTGTTGGCGCTGTTTTCAATAGGCGCAATCGGGTTTGCGAAAACAATTTCGTGGCTCACAGTTCCACCGCTTTCTGAATGTTGACATTGGCTACGAACTCGGTACGGCAGTATTCATCAGCGTCAATACCTAACGCTTTGATCTCTGTCCAGCGTGGCTCAAAACGGAACGCTGACTTATACATTGTCAAGCACGCTTCCTCAAACGAAACAACTTGGCCTGTAGTTTGGTCAACACGGTTCTCAATGTTCATCGCAAGTTGATCAACGGCTTTGACGAGATCGTCACGGCGGACGTCGCTTCGTCGGGGACTGTTCGTTAGTTCAAGCGTGTAAAGTTTTCCGTTGAAACCGGTAACCGAGGCAGTCTTGACTTTGTTTGTTTTCATAATGTCAATCGCTCGTTGCTTCATAATCTTGACTAGGTAGTCCAATGTCTTAACGGAATCGGTAAGCGTTTCCGCAACACTGGCCAACTCGCCGGCGGTTGCTTTCTCGGTGGCTGTTTCAATCAACAACGTATTCCTTTGAATAACGTCGTTGGTTTCCTCAACCATTTTTGCTAGGTCACTCATTGCTATTTCCTCCTGTTGTTGGTGTTGATACTTGAGTTAGAAAACTGATACGAGTCGTAATCGGGTCAATGGCCACGAACGGGTTTGGTTCATTCATTGCTTCAACTGCTTCGCTCTTGGTTGAGTATGGTCCGGCTGCATAACCGTCGGCAAGCATAAGCCACCAACCAGTGAACGAATTTTCTTTTGTGAACGCTTCGTCGGGCAAAGAATAAACTTCGCCGGCTTCAACAATGCCGTCACGAATTAAGGAACTGCGAACGTCGCTCACAATAGAAACTTTCCGAGCGAGAAAAAGTGTTCAGCAATTTCTTTTGTGGTGGCTTCAGACCAATCCGGGTGGTCATTGTTTTCATCGGCATAACGAATCAACTTGATCGTCTCGCCGGCGTCAAAACCTAAGTTGAGTAACGCATTGACCATCATCGGCGAAAAGCCTTTGAACTCAGCAGGCATATTGCTGTTGCCGTAGTTGAACTTCCCCATCACACACTTACCTTTCTTGCTTGTCGGACTTTTTCCATACGGTCACGTAAGGCTTGGCGCTGTTCGTCGGATAAGTTCCGGCGAACCTTTGCTTTGGCTACGCCTAGCCGTTCAACCTTGAACGAACGCAATTGGCCGTGACCAAGTTCGCCACCGTACAAAACCGGCTGGCCATTGAACACGTACGACAAACGCCATACGCCGTTCTCGCCGGCAACGCTCACTGCGTCACCACGACTAATCGTTGTGCCGTCGGGCAGAGTAAAACTTTCTTGGCGCAAGGCTTCAAACTCGGCATTGGCCACTAATTTCATTTTGCGTTTTGCGCTCATCACTTCACGCTCCGCAACTGTATTCGTCACAGAAAAGGTCAACCCACTTCAGACCCTCAACTGGATTCTTTTTCTGCAAGATGGCAAGCATTTGACTAGCCGTGTCAGCGTAACCTTGACGGCGCTGAGTGTATTCAACCAAACGCTCAGCGGTACGCATTAAGCAAACCGTCGTTTCGTATCCCTCAACGAGGCTGTCATTCAAACGCTTAGCGGTATCGGTTGCGTCCTTTGCGACGCCGGCGAGTGCCTCGCTGTTTTGGCAGTAGTAGTACAACGCTTGCTTCAAAGCCTGAGCAACGTCTGCGTCGGCGTCATTCCACAATTCGTTAATCAACTTGTTATTGACGTAGCGGTATTTGATAGCGGTCATTTCAATCTCCTTGGTTGTTTCGGTAATTCCCACAAACAAGATGATACTAGCCTCTAACGGTAAAAGCAAGCCTTACCTAAAAATAGTATTGCTACCTCGTGTTATATAACCGGAAGCCTGCCCGTTAAAGACTCAGAACGGTTGTTCCTCTGGCAAGGCTTGGCTGGCTGCGTGCCGGAAAACCGGAGTACCGGCGGACTTCGCTGGCCAACGCAATGAAACGCCAATGTCGTCAGCGACGATCTCAACCTTCGTGCGCTTCGTGCCGTCCTTTGTTTCGTACGAATCCTTATTCAAACGACCAACAACAATGACACGGCAACCCTTAGTCAAGTTGTCAGCAATTTGTTCTGCTTGCTCACCGAAGCAAACTACGTCGTGCCAAGTTGTTTGCTTGTTGTCGTCTTTACCAAACGTCGTTGCGACACTAAACGTCGCAATTGCTTTTCCGGCACTGTTGAAACGGACTTCCGGTTCTTTGCCGACGTTACCAATAACTGTAATTGTGTTCATGTGATCTCCTTGATCGGTTACTCAAAGATATCTCACGGGTGTGGCATAGTTGGTTTGCTAAGCGTGTTTGTTTTTATTGACAATGCCAACAGTTAGTTTGGCCAGTAATTCATCAGCCTGTTCCTCTGCACTATTGCCATAAGAATTAACCGAACCATTAGCGCCACAAAACCAACATTGACCGCCGGCGCTTACCGCCCAACCGACGTCGCAACGATTACAAATAAGTTCAGGTCGGTAAGTCCGTATTGTCATTGTGCCATTCAAGATGATTAAACAGTCTCGTGTCAAGACGCTCAACCTTGTCGTCAACCTTGTCAACTTTGCCGTCAATTTGTTCAACAAGTTTTTGCGTTGCTTCTAGAACACGCATTGAGTTTCCGTGTTGCTCGGTGTTGCGCTTTTCAAGCCTTGTTAAAACAGCGACAAGCGGTCCTCCAATAATGGCCACGACAATAGCCACCCACCATTGGTCCACGTCACTTCTCGGCGCTTACATTAAACGCTGAGTCCAATTCGCTTTTAGTAATGCGCCCATCGTCGGCGTATGCACGTGCTAACTTTTCCACAACTTGAGACGCTGCGCCGATACCGGCGAGGATTGCTGCCTTCCAAACGGGAATGTCGCCGAGAATAGAAGCGCCACCAATAATGCCCATTGCGCTATAAGCGAACACAGCGCCGATACGTAAACCAATCTGACGTGTCATTCTTCTTTTTCCTTTGGTAACAAAATGCTGATGAGGTGAAGTGTCAATGCTGCGAGGCTCATGCGAACTCCCCACGTACGAGTATCGCCACTGAGCGTAATTAAAACAAGGCCAATTCCGGCAAGCGTCCATGCTTGGTCAAAGATGTATCTAAAGAATTTCATTTCAAGCCTTGCGTTGTCGTCGTGGTCCACCGCTACTTGCCCCAACTGGCGATAGAGGCAACATTGCACCGGCGGTTACAGCAACTATTGTACGACGTTCAAGCACGGTTACGTTTGAGCCTGCCGGAACATACGAATCAAACTGGCCACCAAACACATTGACCGCTTCTTGGAACGCTTGCTTTACTTCATCGGGTGCGTTTGATAAGGCTTCGCTGATCTGTTCGGCTTGCTCGTCAGTCAATTCGGCGTTGGCGATATCGGCTATGAGTTGAGCAACTTCTTGAACATTCAAACTTGCTAAGTCATCAGGCGTAATCGTCGTTAAGTATTCAACAATCTGTTCCGGGTCCGGTGCGTCAGGTAACGTCGCAACCGGCGCTTCCGAAGTTGTTGTTGTTTCAGGCGTCGTGGTCGTTTGAGCCGGCGTTGACGTAGTTGTCTCGGCAATAGGCGCAATGGTTGAAGTCGTGGTGGAAGTTGTCACGTTCGGGACAGACGTTATTGGACCAACGAATGGCTCGCTCGTAGGCGGAACGCTGGGGGTCGTCGTCAAAGGAACTGTTGGTGGGAGCGATGTTGTTTCCTCCGTCGTGACAGGCACACTCGTTATTGGGGCAGTAGTAGTAGGCGTCGTCGTTGAAGTCGTGGATGTTGGCCATGTTGTTGTTGTCGGTTCAAGGGTGGTTGTGGTCGTTGTGGTTTCAATGGTAGTCGTGGTAGTTGCTAATTCCGTTGTTGTCGTTTCGGGTTCGGTTGTAGTCGTTGAAGGTTCAGTTGTCGTAGTTGTTTGAGGCTCGGACTTAGAGAACCAACTCGCCGGCACTACGTCGTACTGATACTGATTAACGTCTGAGTACCACAACTTGGCGCAAGCACCGCCACCGTTCTCGTAAAACCAATAATCCAATTCATACGTACCGGCTTCAACCCACACGTTGTCCCAAGCGCAACCTGTGTCATACCAAGCGTCAATCCAATAATCGCCATTCAACTTCAACACCGCGCCGTCGTCGTGAAGCACAACCAACAAAACTTTCTCCGGAATCGTTATATAACCGTAGAAATGAACAACAACTTGGTCGTAATCGCAACCGGCAACGACGTCTCCGCCCCAATCAAAGTCAATCTGACTAACGAAAGTCACGTTGCTCGCGCACAACTGATTATCCGTACTCGGATAAGGAACGCCGTCAAACTTATAGACGTCAACGCTTAGACCTTCCGTTGAGGCGCTTACCGGAACTCCAAAAAAACTAATAGCAAAAAAGAACACCCAACAAAGCGTGCTCAAGCGACGCAATAGGCGACGCACGATAAGCCTTAAATCAGGCTGCGCTGAGCGCTGCCCAAGTTTGCGGACCGACAACGCCGTCCGCCGTTAAACCGTGTGCGGCTTGCCATTCTTTAACGGCTTTCTCGGTTTGCGCGCCGAAACTACCGTCAACGGTAAGTCCCAATTTCTGTTGAACAAACTTGACCGCTTCGCCTTTACTTAATTTCTTGACCGGCTTATTTGGATACGCCGGAACTCCGAGTGGCGATGTAATCGGCGTAGGTGCGGCAACCGACGCTACCGTCGGCGCGGCAACCGGCGCTTGACCTGAGAAAATCATTTTGAACGCGTTATCAAAGTAAGTCGGGTCGTCGGCGTGATCGTTGCTGATCTCAAAGTGCCACCAATCTCCGCCTTGCGAACCGATAGTGGGTTTGTCGTAAACCTTCCAAGCGTTACGATCGCACTTCCAACCGCGACCGTGAGGCGCTAGGTAGTAGTCGTGAATCTCCTCAATCGTGAGAAGTTCGGCGTGCTGAACGAGGAAGTCAACGACTTGTAAAGCGGTTTGATAGTCGCCGTAACCTTTACCGTCCGCGCGACGTTTCCAAGACATATCGGCAGCGCGACCAGTCCCGTGAACTGACGGCTTATCCGAACCGCGAATAGCGCGAACAACCCAAGTCCCGTTGTTATACACGCCACCGTTAAAAACGTATGATAGCAGTTGAACAAGTTTTTCCGTACCGGCACGACGGCCAGTAGCGTCCTTATCCCAACCTGTATATTTGCGCGACATTTTTTCTCCTCAGAAAACCAATTCAACATTACCGGATAACCGGCGTATCAAATTGTATCAGCGAAATAGCCGGAGTTATTCCCCGACCATATGAGGCATAGTGTCGCCTTCGTGCGTTGTTGTTTGCTGAGTGTTGTTAGACGGTTCGGGAAGTTTCGCTAACGCTTCTAATTCTTCAGCGTTCATATCACGATACTCCCAAGTGTCCGTATAAGCGTCATAGATACCAATTTGCGGTGTAGTCATTAGCCTCTCCTGTACTGATAAACATTTACTTTGCAACTAAAGTTTACTCCAAGGTAAGAAACAAGTTGAAAGCCTCGCATTGACCTAGTTGTGTAGTTGCACCAACCACCATACATAGACAAGTTTGGATAAGCAGCATTACCGCCAGCACCCATACCGATCATACTCATACCTTGAGAACCTCCGTTAAGGTGGTAAAAATCACAATTAAAGTTAGCGACAGCATTACTGATCGGACCAACATTCCATACGCTGGTTGCAGTACTCCAGTTTGAATCTAATGCTCCGGCAGCGTTACAACCGTAATAACCTATTTGATAGACATTTGTTGAAATAACATTGCCTAAGGAGTCAATGGCTCTTAAAAAAAGTCCCGTTGCTGAAGAAGCAACAACATTAGAGATAACCACCCGTGTCCACCGAGAAAGACCGGAGTTGTTAATACTGTTGTCAATATTGTATGTGCTAGTTCCAGAACAAGATGTTGAAGAAACCCAAGTCGCTGCACCATTGCTAACAAACCTATTGAGACTGTCGGGTGTTATTGGTTGCCCGTCTTTAATAGTTCTAAAACTCATGTTTGTCTCATTCCATAAACTCTGACCGTCATGTAGTTCGTATAGGTATTAAGGTTATAGAAAAGCAAAGCGTCACAAACCGTTGCGGTGTTGACATCTATCGCAATATTGTAGTTCCTAGTAACAGCACCAACCGGTCCAATATTTCTACAAGTTATTGCTTTACCCGACGATAATGCTGGTCTATACACCATCATTTGAAAGTTGCTTGGCTTTGTTGAGTCAATAGATAACTCTCCAAGTTGACAATACGCTTGAGCAGAAGCCCCACTGAAAGCACTGCCCCCATCGCTACCAATATAATGCTGTCCCCAATAATACTCGTTCGTACCAATTTGATTAGCAGGAGAATTGCTGTAAGTTAACTTACAACGCAAAGTTTGAGTAGCAGTCACACAAGTAGCATTACTAATTGAAACAAAATAGTTCTCAAACTCCGAAGT
>Ga0181601_10001161_pt1 | contig 22367 bp, 21 predicted proteins | sample 041ome_8_FD_133020 | JGI IMG/M metagenome (GOLD analysis project Ga0181601, IMG submission 133020) | Coastal salt marsh microbial communities from the Groves Creek Marsh, Skidaway Island, Georgia - 041407BS metaG (megahit assembly) | ecosystem: Environmental > Aquatic > Marine > Intertidal zone... | reverse complement strand
GGCTCGCAGCCGATGGGCCCCAGCGGGCGTTGGCTGGAGAGCTTGAGGGCACGCTTGCTGCGGGAGCTCTCACCACCGTGCTCTACCTTTGGCAGTTTCCACACTTTATGGCGATCGCATGGCTCTACCGGCAGCAGTATGCCCAGGCGGGAATGCGGATGCTCACCGTCGACGATCCCACCGGAATCCGCGCGGGTGGACAGGCTCTCTCGGCAGCGTTGGCAATGGTCCCCGTGAGTCTGCTGCTGGCGGTTCCTTCCAGCAGTCCACGGCTGTTTCTTGCCGAAGCGTTTGCTTCTGGGATCTATGTGGCGGCCACCGCACACTTTGCTTATCGGCGGGATGATCTCTCAGCGCGTCGGCTGTTGATGGCGTCTCTCGGCACGCTCGCTGCAGTGATGATTGCGGTCGTGGCCTTCGGTGGACCGCCGGCCGATCCCCTCGCTGTCGCCACAACGACCGGCGACCATCAGCAGACGCAGAACACTACTGCAGGCGTTACGGTCTCCGCAGGGAACGCCGTCCCACAAAACAACACGGCCGTCGTGTACGAGCTGTAAAACATACGCTTCTCTTTTTCATACGGGAATCACTCACGTCCATGAGCACGTCCGCTTTTGCTGCCGGTTCCGACTTTGCTGACGGCGGCCACCACGACCATTCCCACGGTGATGACCATGGTGGAGATCACCACGGTCACCTAAAACTGCAGTATCAGCCTGGCCTGCCCCTGACGAAGGGCAAGCTGATCATGTGGCTGTTTCTGTCGACCGAAATCATGTTCTTCGCCGCGTTGCTCGGCAGCTATGTGGTCTTGAGATTTGGCGCTTTGCAGTGGCCAAAGCCACACCATGTGCATCTGAGTGAACCGATCGGCGCATTCAACACCTTTGTGCTGATCTGCTCGAGCGTGACAGTCGTGCTCGCTCTTGAAGCTGCCAAAGTCAACAAGTCGTCGCTGGCGAAGACCTGGATGATGATCACCCTGGCTCTTGGCTCCCTCTTCCTCGGAGTGAAGGCCTATGAGTATCAGGCCAAGTTCAGCCACGGCATTTATCCCGTGAAGCCGATGGGCCTCGTCTACGAGAAGCCCGACCTCTACTACGCGTCTGCTGTTCGCGCTCGATTGAGCGACCCGGTGGTGCTTGAGGAGATTGCGGCCCTCGATGCGAAATCTGAGACGGAGATGAACGCTGAAGAGATCGCCGGTCGCAAGAGCCTTGCAGAGGTCAAGCGACTGGTGAACGATCCAGCGCAAGAAGCGTTCGATATTGCGGTGGTCGCCGATCAGATCATGCCGCTGCCTGCGGACATGGGGTCCCATGGCGGCTCACACGGTCTCAACGACACGTTCTCCTGGCTGCAACTCCCAATCGTGATTCCTGGTGGAAACATGTGGGCGAGCACCTACTTCCTGCTGACCGGCTTCCATGCGGTCCACGTGATCGTGGGCTTGATCGTGTTTGCCATTCTGCTGACCTACAACCTCGGGCCAGCGACTGCCGGCATGATCGAGAATGCTGGCCTCTACTGGCATTTTGTCGACCTCGTGTGGATCTTCCTTTTTCCTCTGCTGTACCTGTTCTAAGTCGGCTCAATCGCGGCGGCCGCAGAGGCCTTGCCCACACACCCCTTGCACATACTTCAAACGGAGCATGATCAATGTCCAACTCCGATGCCCCCAACGGCTCCTCGTCTTCTGCGGATGCCGGGAGCAGCGAGCACGGCCCCCGCACGACCCCAGGCGGTCTGCCTGAAACCGCCGCGCCGGCCGCGGCCGTGGTCGAAGCCTCCCACGATGAGAGTCACGGCGGCCTGCGTGTGTACGTGGCCGTTTTCGTCGCGTTGTGCGTGCTCACCACAATGTCTTTCTTCACCTACTCGCCACTCTGGCCCTGGCGGGATGAGCCACAGGTGGGCTGGGCATTCATGATGGCCGTCTCCTGCACCAAGGCGATGCTGGTCGTGCTCTTCTTTATGCACGTCCTCTGGGAAGCAAACTGGAAGTATGTGCTCACGATCCCCGCTGCAATGATGGCAATCTTCCTTGCGATCATGCTGGTGCCTGATATCGGATACCGCAGTCGCATGGTGTCTCAGGAGCGTCTGCTCTACATGGCACGTCCTTCCGATGAAGCCTTGATGCATCAAGCCGGAACTGCTGCCGAAGCGAAGGCGGGTGCTGAGGAGGCCCACTGATGATCTGCGTTCGTCACCATGTCTCCTTCCTTGCATGCCTCACAGCTGTGAGCGTGCTGCTGCCTGGCTGCCAGCGTGCTGACAAGGAGGAGCCACTGGCGATCGCGGAGAACCAGGATGAAGTGTTGCCGGCACCGGAGCAGGTGTCGCCAGGTAAGCCGATCGATCCATTCACGATGACGGACCAGCGTGGGGAGACATTCGAGTCTGCCTCGCTCGCCGGTAAAGTCTGGATCGGCAGCATCTTCTTCTCAAGCTGCCCCGGCCCCTGTTTTCGAGAGAACCAGGCCCTGGCTGATGTGCTGGCGGAGATCGACGACCCCGATCTGATGGCAGTGAGCATCACCTGCGATCCGGAAAACGATCTGCCGAATGTGTTGGATCACTATGCGCAGCGGTTCGAGGCGGACCCGGAACGCTGGAAGTTTCTTACTGGCGATATGGAAGAGATCAAGCGGATCGCCAACACCACCTTTTTCTTGCCAGCGGAGGTCGGGGTGCACTCGGAGCGAGGAGTCATCTTCGATCGCCAAGGGCGACTCCGCGGCAGCTTCCACCTTCTGCAGCCTGACCGGGTTGCGGTGATGAAGAAAACCATTCGCGACGTGCTCGCTGAAGCGGCGTCTGTGACCGAAACGCCTGCTGGCGAAACGCCGTCGGAGGATCCAGAGTCGTGAGCCTGCTTGCCGTTCATCCACTGGCAACACTCAACGCAGTCCTCAACTCGATCGCTGCGGTGCTGTTGATCGCGGGCTGGATCGCGATCCGAAGCGGGAAGACCAAGGCCCACCGAGCAGCCATGGTGGCAGCCTTTGCGGTGTCAGCCGTCTTTCTCGTGTCGTATCTGACCTACCATGCCTTGGAGGGAAGTCGTCCGTTCCAGGGCGAAGGCCTGGTGAGGCCTGTTTATTTTACGATTCTTATTACCCACGTTTTTCTCGCGGCAGCTGTCCCTATTCTCGCACTGCGGATGTTCTTCCTGGCATGGAAAGCCCGCTGGGATGCGCACCGGCGTCTCGGTCGCATCACGCTGCCGATCTGGCTCTATGTGTCGATTACCGGGGTAGTGATCTATCTGATGCTCTACCACCTTTTCCCCGGGAACTGATTTCAGGAGCGTTTCTGGGGTGAACTCGGTCCTCGGGCATGGCATAGAGCTCGTGGCCGCATTCCCTACAGGTCGCCCGGTGGTATGGAAGCGGCTATCGTAGAGGGAGGAGAGGAGACCGCATGTTTCAGCTAATGTCAGTTCGCTCAAGCCGCAGCGTGTCGATCACCCTGGCTGTTCTACTCGTTGCACTGTTGTTTGGTCTCGGAGGGGAAGCCTGGGGTTGCCCCACTTGCAAGGATGGCGTGATTGCCAGTGACGATGCCGCCACCAATATGGCCCGCGGCTACTTCTATAGCATCCTCCTGATGCTTGCGATGCCCTTCACCTTGGCCGGATGCTTCGGCATGTATATCTGGCGGGAGTATCGTCGTCAGCAGCTGGCTGGTGGCCCCGATGCAGTCGTGCGGCAGGTGCTTGAACAGCAGGCAAAGGCGGCCGTGGCACCTTCGCGGGCGCCGGTGACGGCAGGTAGCCATGCGTTCGGCAGTCATCCGTTAGGCAGCAACTCGTTAGGCAGTGATGCGTGCTGATGGGCACGCCGAGGAGCATGCGGCTCCCACTGGCGACGACGCAGGCGATGTGTGGGTGAGCGTTAATCGCTCTTCGGTCGACGAAGCCTCCCGTCACCGTCCCTCGCCGCCTCGCAACTTTCTCGAACGGAGTGAGCGACGCCGGCTGTTCTGGCTGGTGATGCCACCGGCCCTCGTAGTGATCCTGCTTGGGCTGTGGGTTGAGGAGACCTTTCTCCGGCCTCCGAGTGGGCCAGCACCAACGCAGGTGGATACCCGACTGCGTGGCGGGGCACGCGGCACCGTTGATGGCGAGATCGCCGACGCCGTGGTGATCGAGCCCGACCCTCAGCCATTCGCTGGACTGGCAAATGACCGGGGAGCCCCGGCTGAAGTGCTGGCGAAGGTTCGCGATGACACGGTGTTTCGCGACGACGACAGCGATGCCTGGTTCGCACTCTGGGAGACTCTGCTCACCACGGATGCCACCACTCTCGCTCGCAGCGCTGGATCTCCTGTTGGGTTCAGTGAGCTGTTTGGCCAGCCTCGAAGTTTTCGCGGCAAGCCGGTGCGGATGCGAGGCACGCTGCGACGGCTGCAGCGGGTCGAAGCGGCCGCCAATGCGCTGGGAATCGAGGGCTACTGGCAGGGTTGGCTCGATCCTGAGGGAGGGCCAGCGTCACCAGTTGTCGTGTACTTCCTGGAGCTTCCCACAGCGGTACATCCCGGAATGCGGATTATTGAGCCGGTCGACGTCGTAGGATTCTTCTTCAAGCGGTGGGCATATCAGGCGACCGATACGATTCGGACCGCCCCGTTGCTGATGTCCCGGACTCCCATTCCGCTCACACCACCCACGAAGCCGGCAGACACCAACATCACACTCGTGCTGCTCTGGACCGGAGGAATCATCGCCATGGCTGGAATCATCCTCTTTCTCCGACGCCGGTCACGCCGACCTTACCGTCACACGCATGCTCGGGCGGTCCTGCTTGCGGCACTGCTGTGCTGCACCGCCGGCTGGGCCACCGCGGCAGAGCCGCTGACCGCCGAAGCCTATTTCAGCCGGTTCGGTCTTGCTGCTGCTGACCGGGCTGCTCTCGGGTCGATCTCTCAGTGGAGTGATGCACGCCTCGATGTCTCCCTGAAGCTCCTCGCTCGTCTTGCGGCTGCTCCTGCCGGCCTTCGTGAGAGCTGGAATCGAGAGGCCACGCCCCCAAGCGGTCTTGACCTGGAGTCTGCCCCTCAGGCGAGTGGCGATACCGATCAGCTGGTTCGCGTCAGTGGTCGCGCGGTCATGGTTCGCGAGTTGCCACTCTCAGCAGAATTCACCGAGCGGCACAGCCGGCAGACCGTCCACCTGGTGCGACTCACCGACAGCGACGGGAAGACGATGGACCTGATCGCAGAGCATGTTCCAGACGCCTGGCCACGGGAGACGGCAATCGACGAGCCTGCCGATGCGGTCGGCGTGCTGGTGGGGCATGAAGCTGGACCATTCTCACCACCGCCCACACTCACGCTCGCCACCCATCGAGTCGCCTGGCGTCCGGGCACTCCGCTTGGGGCATTGGGGATGGACTACGGTCTGTTCGATGCGGTCAAAGACGGCCGCAAACTGGTCGCAGACGATGCCGACGCCTTCTATGGCACGCTTGCGGCAGCAGGACGGGCGAAGCCAGACGGCCTTGAGAACGCCAGCAGCGACGTGGCGATTCTCGAACTGATCGATCCTCAGGTGAGATGGATGGAGACGCACCGCGGCAGCCCTCTCCGGATCCGTGGCACCGCTCGTCGCGCCATCCGCATCGCGATTGACGATCCCTATCGCCAGCAGCAGCTCGGTACAGACCACTATTGGGAGCTGTATGTCTTTGTCAGTACACCGACTGCCGTGCAGATCAATGACCGGCTCCAGGAGAACTATCCGTTGGTCTGCTGCGTGCTCGAGCTGCCCGCGGGCATGCCCACTGGCGAGCGAATCACCGAAGACGTTGAGGTCGCAGGCTTCGCCTTCAAACGCTACCGCTACCCCCTCGCTGCAAACGCGGCTGACGAGGCACCGCAGGAATCTCCGCTGATCATCGGCCGTACCCTGCGTTGGCTACCCGAGACCGAACCTGCGGCAGCGAGGCAGCTCGAAAGCATCTTTGGGGGCCTGCTGGTTGTCGTTGTGCTCCTGCTGCTCGCCGCCGGCTGGGCCTCCAGCCGTCGGCCGCGACCGGCTCAGGAAGCCCGTGCGCTGATCGCTGCACCCGCCGACGCTGATGCAGAGCCTCGTACGGACGACTAGCAGCCTGCGGAGGATCGCGCCTTCTGGCTGCGGGCGTCCGTCAGACTGCGTTTCATCGCTGTTCGTGGCCTCGCAGGCAGGGAGAGCACGTCGCGGCGGCTGCTTACCAGGCTTGCCCTGTCTACGCGGCTTTTAGGAGTGTTCACCAGAGGCGGACACATGGAGTGAGTCTGCCGTTGTGGCCACCTGTTTGCTTTGACTAAAACCCTTCCTCCATGGATGGGGCCCTGCGGCACCTCCATGCGTTGAGCGGGCGTCTGCCTGCCACCACTGTTTTGAGGAGGAGTCAGGATGAAGGGCCGCTTGTCGAACACGCCGCTGCGCTGTTTCGCTCCATCGACTGAGTCGGTGGCACCCCGCCTCCGTGTTGTGACGTCGGAGGAGATCGAAGGGCGTTCTTCGTCTTCCGGATCCGCACCTCGCCTGCCCCGCCGCCGGCCTGCCGCCCATCCCAAGCCCGAGGGCTCTCGACTGTTCCTGCCGCAGGGCTATGAGCCGGGCTATCGGTATCCGTTGGTGGTCTGGATTCCCGATCGCCAGCGTCCGTTTGACCTCGGCAGGGCGATGACCCGGCTGAGTCTCCGCAACTATGTGGCGATTGAAACCCCTGCCGCCGCAGCGGATCCCGATGCGGCCCTCTGGGAGGCGATCGACCGCGGCCGCGATTCGGCGAGTCTCCATCCGGATCGCATTTTCCTCCTCGGCGTTGGGGAAGGAGGCACCACAGCCCTGCGGATGGCCTGTCGCTACGCCGGCGAGGTGGCCGGAGGTGTGTCACTTGGCGGGCCTTTCCCTCTCGACGACGGAAGCCTGTCGCGACTGCCGGAGGTGCGGCGTCTTCCAATGCTGATGTGCACCGACCGCGATCGTTGTGACCGCGAAGCGGCCTCGATTGACCGCACACTGCGGGTCTTCCATGCAGCGGGCGCCACGCTCGCCATTCGGGTTTACCCATCTGTTCAGCGGCTCACGCGTGGCGTGTTGGCGGATGTCAACCGCTGGCTGATGGACAACGTCCTGGCAGCACCGGCAGTCACCCCCAGCCTGACCCATTAAACGCTCTGCACCGTCTCCCGCCTCGGTGCTGAACGCGTTGTTGCCTCTCGTCTCTGACAGCATCAGGAATCCTCACATGCGTGCCAACGAAGACCTCACTGCCGATTTTCGACAGCGGATTCTGCCGATGGTTGCCCAGACCCGTGTCGGGCCTGCACGTGTTTGTCGACCGCTTGCCGGCGGGGGCCTGCCGACGGTGATCACCACGACGGTGGAGCGGTTGCGGCACCGCATCGAGCGACTGCACATGGAACTCGACCGCTCCAAAGAAGAGCAGGCTGGCGAGCACGCACAGCGGCATTTTCGACATCTGGCAGAGGAAGCAGAGGCGATCGCTCGCACGCTGCATCATGTCAGCGATCTCGCTGCCCCACAGACCACAGCTCGGCAATGGGTGGCAACCCGCAGCGTGCTGGAAGCGGTCGTTGAAGACGCGATCCACGACGGACGTGAACGCGGAGCCCGCCTGCCGACCTTCCTCATCGATGTGGATGATGGACGACTGCATGTTGATCCAGATGCCATTCGCCGCGTGCTGAGGACGCTCGTCAACAATGCGATTGATGCTGCTGGTCCCAACGGTGAGGTGGTGTTGACGAGCGTGCAGTATGCGGACGCGCTTGAAATCGAAGTTGCAGATTCGGGCGACGGCCTGAGCATGCATGCCAAAGCATGGCTCTTTGAACCTGGCTTCACCACCAAGCCCGCGGGTACCGGTGTCGGTCTGGCCGCGGCTCGCGTTTTGATCGAAGAACTTGGCGGTGGGATTGAAGCGGTCAACTGCCCTGAAGGTGGGTCAGCCTTCACGATTCGGCTCCCAATGCCGCAGACGCAGAAGCTGGCCGCCTAGCCAGTCACGCGAGCATCGATACACAACGACATAACACCAAAGGCTGTGCATGGAGGCACATTCCTTGACATACGAACCAGCTCAAAGCGGTCCGCGTCTCTTCTCACCAATGCGAGTGGTTGCACTCGGCCTCGTCGTAGCGGCGGCAGGCCTCGCCGCATGGCAGCTGCGGGAAGAGTCTCGCGTCGGCAGCGTGCCTCTCCTGGCCGACACCATTCTCCCGTCGAGCGAACTGGCGCTAATGGAGGCTGCCTTCGATAGGGCAAAGCTGACCGACTACACGATTGACGGTGGTCGGATTCTCGTGCCCAAGGGGCGGCAGAGCAGCTACATGCGTGCGCTCGTCGATGCCGAAGCACTCCCTCGTGAGTTTGGCGGAAGTCTGCGACGAGTGATGGAGACGAGCAGCCCTTGGCAGAGTCGATCGGCCCAGGATGAGCGACTCCGTATCGCCACCCAGGAGGAACTCTCGCTGGTGCTCTGCTCGATGCCGGGCATCCGACGGGCAGCCGTGCTTTACGATCAGGAAGCACGGGCGAGTCTTGGGCCTGGCCGTGGGCTTGGCAGTGGCCCTCGTCAGACGGCGAGCGTGAACATTGAGACGGACGAAGATGCTGCTCTCGACCGCGTGCGTGCACGTTCGATTCGCGTGCTGGTGGCCGCGTCCATCGCCGGGCTCGAGCCGGAAGACGTGGCCGTCACAGATCTTCGTTCTGGTCTGGTCTACGCAGGAGCGTTAGAGCCTGCGATGGCCGACCTCAACGAGAGCGAAGCGTCGCGGATCGCACTGGAAGAACGACTTGCCGACCGCATTCGTCGCTCGCTCGCCTACGTCCAGGGAGCAATCGTCGATGTGCGTGCCGAGCTTGGCATGCCGCAGGCCGTGGCCACGACAGCTCCGCCTGTCCCACAGCAAGCAGCTGACGCCAACGCTCCCGCTGATGTCCGCCGCTCATCGCCTCCATCAGTATCGACGCCTGCCATCGGGCTTCAGGTGAGTGATGGCCGGCAGGTGGTTGCCGTGCATGCCGCGGTGGCGATCCCGCAGTCATCGGTCGGATCGGAAGAGGAAATCCGCCAGCATGTGCTCGAACTGCTGCCAGCAACCGCTGACCCACATGCCCGCACGGTGAACGTCACACGCTTTTCTGTGACGGCGGCCACTGCAGCCACAGGGCAGAACGTTGCGGCCGCCAAGCCGGTACTGCCTGCCTCTGCTGGTGAGCCAGTTCTGGCGGAGCCGGCGCCTGCTACGGTGGCTTCTTCGGAAGGGCCCCGGAGTTTTCCGGCCCTCTCTTTCGAGAGCTTCTCGCGTGAGAGCCTCGCTGAGGTTCCGCAGCAGGTCTGGCTTGCTGGCCTGGCTGCCGTTGGGCTGACTCTTGCCGGTCTTATGTGGTGGCGGAGCGGTCGCTCGCAGGCTGCCGCGGAACCGGAGCCGCTGATCGATTGGACCCGTCACCATACCCCTGCGAACACGTCGGAGCCCACCACACCGCCACGAGCGCGTGCTGCGGCGATGCTGTTGGCGTTCGGTCTGCTCTGGGGCTCGGCTGGTCGTGGCGACGAGCCGCCAGCAGAACTGCCGCCGCTGACCCTTGAGCCGCCTGTGTTACTTGCGGACGCTGACGCCGCGTCGACGGACGCCGAGTCTGCTGGAGAGACTTCTGGCCTCGAGAGTGGTCTGGGCTTTGAGGTCACGGCCGCGATCACGATGGCCGTGGCCATTTTCGGCCTCGTCGCATTGAGCTGGTTCGGCAAGAAGCGGGCCGCGTCGGTGCCACGCGATGTGTTTGAAGTGCTCGGCAACGGGCAGCTCGATCGCGGCCATCAGATTGCTGTGGTGCGGTTTGGGCCCAAGACGCTGCTGGTCAGTGTTGGAAGCTCTGGCTGTAGCACCCTCTCAGAACTGGATGATCCCCAGGCTACGGATGCCATTGCCCACGCCTGCCGCCATGTGCGGGTGGCAGGCCAGATCCGTGGCAGCCTCCGCTCGTCCGCTATCGCTGCGTCGTCGCAGCCAACGGTACGGCCACTCGAAAGCGCGGCATGAGACGCCCGTCGGCTCTGCGTACGTTTCAGACGGCTCTCCTCCTCGTGATGTTCACCGGTGGAGTGCCTTGGGCTGCGTGCTGCGAAGAGCCAGGGATCGTGCCACTGGCCACCGCCGCAGCAGATGGGCCGGCCACAAGCCAGCCGGACCAGAGCCAGGCATCCAACACCGCTGCGTCGGTGCGCAGTGAGAGGAGGAGCACGCCTGGCGACCAGGACACGATACGGCCACCAGAGACGGTACCCCCACAGCAAAGAGTGCCTCCACAGAACGAGGTGCCTGCTGCACCTTCAGAGGAGCGGGCAGGCCCTGCGGAGACCACCGGCGTAGCTGGGCTGTTGGAACGCCTGCTGCCTGGCGGTGGCCTCGCCGGGCCGTTGTCGGCAGCCGTGACGATTGGGGTGGTGAGTCTTGCCCCAGCGGCGCTGCTCATGACCACCTGCTATGTCCGCTTCAGCGTGGTGCTCTCCCTGGTGCGGCAAGGACTGGGAACGCAGGGCATGCCTTCAAATCAAATCGTGGCTTCACTTGCTCTGTTTCTTTCGGCGATGGTGATGTGGCCGATCTGGACAGAGGCATGGCGAGCGGGCGTGGAGCCGTATCAGGCTGGACAGCTGGAACTCACCGCTGCCGTCGATCAGGGATCGCTTCCCGTGCGCCGCTGGATGGCCCGGCAGATTGAGGCTGCGGGAAACCGAGAGACGGTGTTGATGTTTCTGCAACGTCATCCCACGGCCAGCGCGGGCGTGGCGAGCTATGACGATGTTCCTGGAGGCGTTGCTGCCCGCGTTCTTAGTCAGTGAACTCGAAACAGCGTTCATGCTCGGTGTGCGGCTGTTGATTCCCTTTCTGCTGATCGATCTTGTCGTGGCCACGTTGGTGGTCTCATCGGGCCTCGTGATGCTGCCGCCTACGGTCGTCTCGCTTCCCTTGAAGCTGCTCGTGTTTGTGATGGCCGATGGCTGGACGCTCGTTGTCACCAGCCTGCTCGACGGTGTCTCTCTGGCTGGTCTTTAGCGTCTCGTACGACGGAACTTCCTCCATGCCCGCGACCGACGTTGCCGAACTGCTGCGCGAAGCGATGTTCACTGCGGGCATGGTGGCTGCTCCCGTGCTGCTGGTGGGGCTCCTGGTGGGGCTCGTGATCGGGATTCTGCAGGCAGCGACAGGTGTCCAAGAGCAGACGCTCGGACAGCTACCACGCCTCGCGGCGATGGCGGGCATGATGATTCTGATGCTGCCATGGATGCTCGAGACGTTCGTGCAGCTGGTCCGCACAACGGCCATCGGGCCGTAAGGGAGGACAGGTGGACCTCCCGTTTCCTTTCGTTGAGACAACGGTCGTCGCTGCGGCTCTGGTCACGGCGCGTGTCATCGGATTTGTAGCTGTGGGCAGCCTGCCGCTTGGGCCTGGTGTGCCGATGCCGGTGCGGCTAGCGCTTGCCTGGGCGTTGGCGATTGCAGCTGTCACCTGGGTGGTCCCCGGTGCTGGAAGCTCGCGAGCAGCCACCTCGCTGGTGGTTGCCCTTCCGAGTGAACTCCTTCTCGGTGGACTGTTTGGCCTGAGTGTTGCCTGCGTGACTGCAGCCGTTGGCTGGGCAGGCGGCGTGCTCGGCACTCTTTCAGGGCTCTCCTGGGCCGACGACTTCAGCAGCGGGCCTGTCGAAGCGACCACCCCCCTGGCCAGACTCCTCTGGTGGTCGGCGGCAGGAGCATTCATCTCCTGCGGAGGAGCTCGCGTGGTGCTGCTGGGACTGCTGGAGAGTTTCGCAACGCTGCCGGTGGGCACGTGGCTCGCTGCCGATGTCGACACGATGCTGCTGACCTCGCTGGCCATGGCCTGTCGACTCACCGTGGCCCTGATGCTGCCAGCGATGGTGGCCGTCCTGGTCTGGCACATCTCTGCGGCCATCGCCTGTCGGGTCGTGCCATTGTCCCCCTCGGCCGGTCTGCTGCAGGGGACTGCAGCGGTGGTGCTGCTGGTGGCTGTCTGGACGGGAAGCCACACGTGGACAGACAGCATTGCTGAGGCGATGACGGTCACCTGCGAGCGGATCTTTGAACAGGCCGTTCCCCTTGCCGACACGGAGCTGCCATGAGCTCCGATCGCACCCTCCCAGCCACACCGCGTCGACGCGAACAGGCCCAGCGACGCGGACTCCTGCCCACCAGCGACGGTGTGGCCTGGATGGCGTCGACGATCGTGCTCACCGCCTGTCTCCCAATGTGGCTCACAAGCGTGACGACCATCGTTTCGGAGCACCTCCGGAACCTGCCAGGCGATCTTGCCGATCCAACGCTGCCGTTGGGCCCGATTGCGGCTCGCCTTGCCTGGCAGCTCGTCTGGCCCACCCTGCTCGTGCTCACTGCAGCCGCGACCGCAGGGCTCTGCGTGCGAATGCTTGCTGATCGCCCCCGCCTGGTGCCTGGTCGACTGGCGGCCTGGGAGCGGCTCAGTCCGGCCAACGGGATCCGCCGAATGGCCTCTCGAGAAATGGCCAGGCAGCTGCTCAGCGGGGTGCTGGCTTCCGTGGTGCTGGGCTTAGCGATGTGGTGGTCTTTTGACGACCTTGTCGCCTCACTCCGCGACAGGTCGCTCTCTCCGGTAGACGCCGCTCAGGGGACGCTCTGGCTGGGCTGGCGTGGGCTGTGGTGGCTGCTTGCGGCAGCGGTGCTGGTTGCAGTGCTCCAGCAGTTCCTCCGCTGGCGTGCCAGTGAACGACGCCTCCGGATGACCGCCGAAGAACTGCGGGAGGAGCAGCGACTGCTTGAGGCTGATCCACGGATTCGCCTGCCAACGCGTGACGCTCCAGATGACGGTCGGCCCGCGGTCAATCAGCAGCCGGCTCACTCGTAGCATCTGGCTGATACCCGTAGCGATCGAAGAACGGCTTCCAGCGTTCAAGCACGAGGCTGCGGGTGCGTTCGTCGAGTTTGTAGCGGTTGCGGCGGTACTGTTGCATCTCCTTTGCCTGGTCTTCCAGTGCCGGCCGCACACTCTCAAATCCGCCGAGGTCGAGGGCCTGATACGCTTCGGCAAGTTTGCCAACAGGATCTGCGACAAGGTCTTCGTATTTCAGTTCGTGCAGGCAGTCCGCAGGCAGGTCTGCTCGATCACGTTCGAAGGCGGCATACATCACGTCAAACGTCTCAAGCACGTACTGCTCAAGCCGTTCTCCATCATCAACCTGCATCCCCTGCACGAAGTCGAGTGATTTCCACAGCCGCATTGTGGAGGGAAACACAACCAGCGGATCCCGCACGATGTGGAGGAAACGGGCGTTGGGAAACATCGAGCGAAGCATCCGCATGCGGGCGGTGTGCGGTGGGCTCTTGAGCACCGTTCGTCGGGAATCGCGAACAGCCAGCATGCGTAAGAAACGTCGGAAGGTGCTCTGCCAGTGCTTCAGGGTCGATGCGTCGAGCGTTTCAAGATCGAGTGCCGTCGGCTCGTTGGATGCGGTGTGGGGAAAGGCCATTCGTCGATAGGGCGAGGCCGCTCCGAGATTCATCAGGGCAAACTCATCCTCCTGTGGGCGATCCCAGCCAGCAGCAACATTGTCCATTGGACGCTTGGCCGGCATCATCCATGCGAGAGCCCAGGTCAGCAGTGATTCGGTGAGCAGAAAGTGGCCTGCCGCAAAGCACTGGTAGGTGCTCGGACAGAAAAACCGCTCGTCGAGCATCATCAGCTCGTGCAGCAGGGTGGTGCCGCTTCGCCAATGACCAATGATGAACAGGGGGTCGTCACGAATCTCCGCCGCCTGCAGCTGCCGACGAAAGCGGGCGTCGGAGAGCCAGCCGTTGAGCGTGTTGAAGGCGGTGGCGGTGGTGATCGTGCTCAGCAGGCCCAGCCGTGATGGCGAGACACGCCAGCGGTGTTCGTTCAGCAGACCCACCCAGATCGGCAGTGGCATGCCGTGCCAGAACCGAGGACTCCACCACGGGTAGGCGTGGTAGCGGTCAGGAGGCGTTGATTGCGACTTGGGCAACGGGGCAGGGGAGGCAGACATGGGCATTCGTGGCGCCGGTTGGGCCACTCGACGAGAAACGCGGTTGGAACAATGAGTGCCAACTTGGGTTTCGTCATCGAACGGCCTCTCCCCACACGAAAATCCGCTCTCGAGCAGGTGTTACCGCTGGAGCGTTGCCCCGTTTTCTGGGGCGGAGGCGAGCGGCCCGGCAGCAGAAGCCGTCAGAGCGGCAATCCGGGCTCCTGTCGTCTCTGAGAGATCGCCTCTCTCTTGGGCGAGCCGGTAACTTGCGAGGGCGTCTGCAGGGCGTCCAAGGGCCTCCTGGGCCATTCCTTCGAGGGCATGGACCGACCCAGGAATTTGGCCCGGCCCGTAGGTTTCTTCGAGAATCGCGAGCGTAGCGAGTGCCCGAGTGGGGCGATCGGCCCGTCGGTAGGCCTCTGCGGTGTCGAGCAGCACCTCGCGGTTGTCAGGCTCGATCGCTAGAGCCCGATGGAAGTCGCCTAAGGCATCGTCGATCCGCCCGCGTGCCAGGTTGGTCTGGGCATGGAGATACCAGCAGCGAGCCGACTTTGGTGCCGTCGATACGGCGCTCTGCGCGAGTTTGTCAGCGTCATCGAGGAGGCCGAGTTCGAGGTACATCATGCCGCCGGCCACGCAGAGCCCCTCATCGTCTGGTGCTACCTGAAGTGCCTGCTTTATCTGGCTGATCGCTGCCAGCTGCTCGCCACGCTGCCAGAGCACCTCTGCATAGTGCTGACGCGCATCGATATCTGTCGGACAGCTCTCAACAGCCTTGCCAAGAAGTTCCTCGGCACGCTCGAGGTTGTCACGATCGGCCGCCGCGAGCCCCTCGTGTGAGAGCCGTCGAGCCTCAGCGAGTTCTTGGGTCACGGGGGAAGAGCGAGGGATCAGCTGGCAGCCTGCCAACGCGGCGATGCCCACCATCAACGCACAGCAGCGTGTGGGATGGGGAACAGGCATTGAGAGCAGCTCCAGCAGAGACCGTGGGGCGGAGAGGGTACTGATCCGCTGGTGCTGAAGCAACGCGTCAGGACACCTCAGGGGCAATCGGCCTTGCCGCGGGCTGCAGACAGGCCTACCAACCCGCTTTAGCTGGCCAGTTCTGCTGCGGTGCCCGCGTGTGAGGCCCCAGTTTCCCGGCATGGTTGCCTAATGTCCTCAGTCCACCAACGCTTCGCAGCTCCCCGAACGAGGATCTTGCACAGCCCCAGCGTGTCATCGAGATCGATGGTGCCTCGACGGGCCACGGCTGTGGCGGCGCTGCTACTGGCGTTTCTCATGGGCAACGGCTGTGAGATCCGTGACGAGCAGGTGCAGTCGGGCTCTCGGGGCGGAGATCTGCAGCGGCTTCTGCCAGCAAACCGTGGCGGTGACGGGCAGATCGTGAATCACGATGCTCATACCACGATTGAATATGTCGAAAACTATCAGGCCGGCCTGGAACGGGCGACTGCCTCAGGCAGGCCCCTGGTTGTCATCTGCCGAGCGAGCTGGTGTCGCTGGTGCGCGGGACTCTCACAGGGAGTCTTGGCCGATCCTGAGGTGGTGCAACGATCGAGTCGCTGCGTGTGTGTGACCCTTGATGCCGACCGCGATGCCGAAGTCTGCCAACGACTCGGAGTGCGGGGCTTCCCCACCGTGATCCTGCAGACGCCCACTGGCCGGGAAGTGAAACGGCTCACCGGACGGACCGAGGTTCGCACCCTTGCCGCGGCCATTGACGAAGCGACAGCCCGGCTCGCTGATGCCTCCAATGCGTCCACCGGTGACGCTCCCGCCGAGCCGTTGACTCGCTAGCCGCTGGATTAATCGGGCAGGCCAGCGACGCCTGGGGACGACCTCAGAGCGTGCCGGTCGTGCGACCAGTCAGCAGGTCAAAAGCCCCGATGGCAGGCACAAGCATGGCCGTCGTGGCAAACCCGTAGGCCACCACGGTGACGAGCAGCACCTGCAGGGTGCTGCCCTGCAAGAAACCGGTGATGGCGACGAAGGTCAGCGAGGGCAGGAGGGCTGATGCCCAGCCGATCGCAGGCGAGGGGTTTCGTGCCGAGAGCGCGGCATAGAGCCCGACGGCCCCGCCGACGACCACAGCCAGAAACGGTGCGAGCTGCAGCTCGAAGTTGCCACCGAAGGAGACCATGATCCGCATCACGGTGGCCACGCCGACAAACAGAAACACCACGGTGCCCAAGGCAACCACGATCGCCTGCCGCGACGACCCATGCGTCAGGCCCGCATGGAGCCCAAGGACTGCTGAGAAGAACAGGAGTGTGCTCAGTCCAATCGCAAGGTAGATGCCATTTTCCAGGGAAGCCTGACCAAAGGCGACCAGCACGCCGCAGGCTGCCAGTGGGAGCAGCACCATCTCGCGTGCAACGTAGAAGACCCCGGCGAGTTTTCCCCAGACAAACTCCGCCGGCTCCAGGTCGCTCACCAGCAACAGGTCGAGGGAGCCACGGTCCCGTTCGGTGGTCACGCTGGTGACCGCCAGGGCCGTGACAGAGACCAGGCTCGCAAGTGTCATCGGCAGGACGGCCAGGGCGAGGGCCAGGCGGTCGGGTCGCTGTTGGCCAGACTGCTGCAAGATGCCCCAGATGGCAGCCGCAAACAGGGCTAGCCAGGCCACGCGGACAAACACAATGGCTCGGCCGTGAGCTCGAGTACAGAGTTCTTTCCAGAGCACGGGACGGCTCCAGACGGTGCGGGTGTCGGTGATCGACGCGGTGTCGGCTCGCACACTCTCGTAGCGAGAGCCCCCTACAAGATTCCACGGCCGCAGCCGGAGCGTTGCGACGAGGCCGGAGGCCACCACGACTCCCAGGCAGACCGCCAGAAACCCAAGGCTGCCGCCGGCGCCGGCGGGCTCAATCGCAGCGAACACAGCCCGGGCAGGTGAGAAGGCGGCCGCTGCCGTGTTACCCGCCAGTGAGGCCACAACTTCTCCAGCAGCCGTCCACAGCGAGAGCCCAAACAAGGTCACAGCAATGGTCTGAAACGTTGTTTCTTTCCAGAAGGCAATCGCATTCGCCAGGCTCGCTGAGGCGATGGCGGCCGCTGCGGTCACGGCGAAGAGTCGGGCCAGTTGGGCGTTGGTCACGCCGCCGAAGAGCGACACGAGGGCGAACACGGGGATCGCCGAGACGAGCAGCAGCAGCACCTGCAGCAGGCTCGCAGCGAGTTTTCCGAGCACGATTTCGGCATCGGTCAGGCTGCTGACCAGCAGCAGTTCGAGCGTCCGTCGATCCTTCTCCGAGGTGACGCTCACCGCCGAGACTGCAGCGGCCGAGAGGGCAGCCAACACCAGCTGCAGCGGCGCGAGAATCCTCAGAAGCGTCGCTGCAAACCGGCCGGTCTCACCGGCGGTTTCAATCGCCTGCGTGCCGGTGACCACGAGCCAGCAGGTCGCCACAATCAGCAGCAGCATGCCGGTGTAGACCGCGCGGGCGATGTACATCGACCGCGACCTCGGGGCGATCCGAAGTTCCCGCTCGAGAACCGCTCCAACTCTCATCTTCCCCTCATCGATCAACAGTCAGTGGCTGCACGCATCGTCGTGCGTGGCGTGGGCTGCAAACTCACCGCGGCCAGCGGTCGCCCGCAGGCGATGCTAGATCGCCCTCAGGCAGTCTTGTAGAGTACCGTTCGTGTGGACATCCCACGCCTACCATACCGTTTTCGCCGCATCTGCTCCTTTTGAAAGGCACGGTCGCACCATGGCCAGCAGGTTTTCTCACCCCCATTCGGCTCTTGTGTTCCTGCCCGGAAAGGTCACGGAGTCATTGGCAGTGCTGCCGCGGCTGCTCGCGGTAGCCGTGGTGGCAGCGGCTTTCTGCAGTGGCATCAGCACCACCCATGCCCAGGTCACCGCCCAGAGCCTCGTGGGAAAGGCCGTTTCTGGTGATGCGGAGTTTCAGGACATCACCAATGGGATCAACCGGTTTCGTGACCGCGACATCGAAGGCTGTCGGGCGATGTTTGAGCGAGCCCACTCCAGCAATCCCAAGCTGCCGCCGCCCGGCGTGCTGATGTCGATGCTGTGGCTGAGCGTCAATCAGCTCCAGCCGGCGCGTGGTGAACTTGAGCAGACCGTGATCGACTATCCGGCCGACCCCGAGCCCTATCTGATGCTCGGTGACCTTGCCTTTCAGGAACGCCGCGTGACCGACGCCGAGACGCTCTTTTCCCGCGGTGTTGCGCTGACCGACGCGTTTGACGAAAATCCGAAGCGGAAGCGGGATTTTCAGATCCGCGGGTATGCCGGTCTTGCGGCAGTCGCAGAAGCCCGCAAACAGTGGGCTCTGGCAGAGAAGCAGCTGACAGGCTGGCTCGACCTCGATCCTGACAGCGCCAGCGGCCATCAACGCATGGGCATCGTGCAGTTTCAACTTGGCAAGCCGACCGAAGCTCTGACGGAGTTTCGGGAAGCCCGCAGTCTTGATCAGACCGCAGTCCAGCCCGAACTGGCGATGGCACGGCTCTACGAAGAGAAGAAAGACACGGACAAGGCCCGTCGGCTGATCGAGTTAGCGATTGAGTCGTCGCCTCAGGATTCGGCGGTGCTGTTGGCCTCCGCCCAGTGGTACCTCGGCCAGAACGAACTGGAGGCTGCGAAGAAGCAGACTGATGCTGCCCTGGCGATCGACGAGAAGTCGCTCGATGCCAAGATCGTGCGGGGAGCCATCGCGCGGGTGGAACGAGACTATGCAGCTGCCGAGAAGTTCTTCTCCGCCGCCCACACCCAGTCGCCGTTGAACTTCCCGGCCAGTAACTCTCTCGCACTGGTGCTCATTGAGAGCGACGACGATGAGGCACGGCAGCGAGCCCTAGAAATGGCTGAAGGCAATGTCGCTCTGCACCGGGAGAACTCACCTCAGCAGGTCAACGCCCTGACGACACTGGCCTGGGTGTTCTACAGACTCGGTCGCCGTGAGGATGCAGAGCAGATCCTGACGCAGATCTCGCAGAGCAATCAGCTCACCAGCGATGGTGCCTACTACGTGGCTCGGCTGCTGGTTGACCGCGGGGAATCGAAACGGGCCCGCACGATCCTGGAGCAGGTGCTCTCGCAAGAGCCGGTGTTCGCGACGCGTGCAGACGCCCAAGAGCTCTTCGAGAGTCTTGGTACCGACAGCGAATGAGTTACTGATACGGGAGGCGCGGGGGCTGCGGAACTGCTGAACGTTTGATGGAGAGCAGTGCTGCAGAGCCTTACTGCGGCAGGACCGACTGCTCGTAGGCGGAGAGCTCTCGCAGTCCACCGAAGTCGAGTTCTGTGCCGCGCGGGAAGCTGGTGCTGCGGTTCTGCTTGCGAGAGGCAGCGAATGGGTCGGCCTCGAGTGTGTTGGAGAGGGCTGCACTGTCCGTTTCTTTGGGAGCGATCACGCTCGGTGCTTCCTCGTCGACACTGGTCGGCTCATCGTGAGCAGCGGGATCTTCCTGGGGGATGGGCTTAGGCATTGGCGGTTGGCGCTGGGCTGGTGTCGGCTGCTGCACCGGAACCCGGATTGTGATCCCACGACCGTGGAACCGCCCTACAGTGCCACGGGGGGCAGGCCGGCCATGCCGCTGAGCCCGCAGCCGATCGCTGCGGAGTGGAATGCCGGGATAGGCCTCAATCGGCACCTCAAGACTCGGTAGCCCGATGTAGCTGCCATCGCCAAAGTAGGTGAACATCTCGACTGCCGACGCCGGGGTTCCCACCGCCGACATGCAGACCACCGCCGCGAGAATGCCATTTCGCAGCTGTGTTGCGTAGCTCATCGAGACTCCTCTCCTCAACGCGGCCAACAAGATCACTCCACGATCGGTATCGGTCTGCCGCCTTGGGCTCCATGGACGGGGCGGTGGCCAACCCGCAGATTCCCTCTAAGTTCCCCGTCAGGAACGTTTCAGGGAAACGTTGTGGTATTCTCTGCGGATCATGCACCTGCTTTCCGACAGCCAACCGCTTCCCTGGGTCTGCATGACAGCTGGTGGCGTAGTGGCGATGATGGCGGCAGTCGTCGGCTGCTGGCGAGCTCGTGGATCGACGGCAGTTCCAGCAGCACTCTGGGCTATCTGCGCAGCGTTTGCGGTGTCGGCCAATGCTGGCATTCACGCACTGGGGTGGGCAAACGATCCCGCTCGTGCTGCCTCGTTGCGGCTGTGCGTGGCAGCTCTTCTGCTCTGTCCGGCCATGTCGGTTCTCGGAGCAAAGCGGCCGCAGCATGGGATCTGGCAGGTGATTGTCGCCTCGCTGGCGGTGGTGTTGGCGATGCCTGCTGCGTCGGCGGAGTTTGTGCGGCCCGGGTCTCCGCCTGTGCTGCACATCGTGGTGCGGTGCTTTGTCAGTGGGCTCGCCGTGATCGGCTGGATGAACTACGTGGGCACCTGGCGGAGACTGCCGGCCACGTTGGTCACGGCCGGCGGATTGATCCTGATTCGCGGCTTTCTGCCCGGCTTTGAGACCGAACGGGCTGGCGACTCTCCCTGGCTTGATGTCAGCGGTGCCTGGCTTCTGGCTGCGGGTGGAATGCTCGCGATTCCGCCGCGTGTCACACCATCCGCCACGCCTCGGGTGCTGCAACGGGAGATCGACCAGCCCTTTCTCTGCCTTCGGGAGACGCTGGGAATCGCCTGGACACTGCGGATTGCGGAACGGTTTAACGGCCTCGCCGAAAGTCGTGGGTGGCCCTGCCGACTGGAGGCAGACGGTCTCGATGTTGGTGGTGATCCGCTCGACCGTCACTGGCACCGAGATGCTGTTCGCACGTTTGAGAGCATTGTGAGACGGTTTGTGAGCATCGACTGGCTGGCTCGTCATCGTGGTGTCGCTGAAACTGTCTCGTCAGCTGGCAACTGAGGGGGGAGGTCGCATGGCAGCCGCCGATCGTGATGCTCCGCCCTCCACTGCGACGCCAGCGATTCAGGTTGAGGGGCTGGTCAAAACCTATCCCGGAAGGCCGCCTGTCGAAGCCGTTCGCGGCCTCTCACTGACGGTTCGTCGCGGTGAGTGTTTTGGCATGCTCGGCCCGAACGGAGCCGGCAAAACCACAACGATCGAGATCCTTGAAGGCCTGCTTTCAGCCGATGCGGGCACAGTCAATGTCTTGGGCCGGAACTGGCAGCGGGATGCTGCTGAACTACGGGAACGGATCGGGGTGTCGCTGCAAGAGACGCGGCTCTCGGAGAAGCTGACGCTGCTGGAAACGGTGCGTCTGTTCCGCAGTTTCTATCGGCGTGGCATTGATCCCCTCGATGCGCTCGATCTTGTGGGCCTGGTCCCGAAGGCGCATGCTCGCGTGGGCAAGGTGTCGGGCGGGCAGCGACAGCGGCTCGCAGTGGCGACGGCCGTTGTCGGCTGGCCAGAGCTGGTGTTTCTTGACGAACCGACCGCTGGCCTTGATCCCCACTCCCGTCGCCAGATCTGGGCGCTCGTTGAAGCGATGCGGGCGGCCGGCACGACCGTTGTGCTCACGACCCACTACATGGACGAAGCGGAACGCCTCTGCGATCGACTGGCGATTGTCGACAGCGGAACAGTGATCGCGGAGGGAACGCCTGAGCAGCTGATTGCCACGCTTGGCGGTGGCACGCTTGTCGAGGTTGCGGGGCATTCTGGTAACGAGCATGTGCTGCCACTGGAGACGCTGGCCGCACTCCCTGCGGTTGAGCAGGCCTCGCGTGATGGTGAGACGGCCGTGCTCGCGACCACTTCCCCGCACGAAGTTTTGCCGGCCGTTGTCAGCACGCTCACGGCAGCCGGCTTTGAGCTGACGCGACTGGTGACACGAGAGGCCAGCCTTGACGACGTGTTTGTCCGGCTCTCCGGGCGACACCTCTCCGAGAAGCGGCGATTGGAGGGAGAGGCATGAGTCTGGAAACCCATCCGCCGAAAATCCCCACTGTCAGCGACCGGTCGGTCGGTCCGTTGCGTGAACTGATCTGGAGCCGCCTCGTCGAGTTCTGCCGTGAGCCGGAAGTGATCTTCTGGGTCTATGGCTTTCCTGTCTTGATGGTTGTGGCGCTCGGGATTGCCTTTCGTGAACGCCCCGTCGAAACGCCACGGATTGCCGTGGTGGTCGCTGCGGAGCAGGAGGGGCTCGCTGCCGATGCCGCTCGGCGTCTCTCTGAGAATGCAGGCTTTGAGACCGCAGTGCTTTCGCGTGATGCCGCCAGCGAGCAGCTCCGGACAGGCCGGATCGATCTGGTGATTGAGCCTCTCGCCAACGCTGAGGTGGCCTTCCGTTTTGATCCCACGCGTCCCGAGGCGGTGTTGGCCCGTGATCGGGCTGCAGCTGCCATGGAAGCCGCAGCCGGGCG
>Ga0181601_10001159_pt1 | contig 22390 bp, 20 predicted proteins | sample 041ome_8_FD_133020 | JGI IMG/M metagenome (GOLD analysis project Ga0181601, IMG submission 133020) | Coastal salt marsh microbial communities from the Groves Creek Marsh, Skidaway Island, Georgia - 041407BS metaG (megahit assembly) | ecosystem: Environmental > Aquatic > Marine > Intertidal zone... | reverse complement strand
CCGGAGGAACCGCCAGAGAAGCGGCCATCGGTGATGAGCGCGCATGCGGCACCCAAGCCAACGGCTTTGATATAGCTGGTTGGATACAGCATTTCCTGCATACCGGGACCACCGCGTGGGCCTTCATACCGCACGACAACAACGTCGCCTGCTTTCACCTCTTTGCTGAGAATGCCTTTAACGGCGCTGTCCTGGCTTTCGAATATCTTGGCTGGGCCAGAGAACACGAGGCATTCTGCGGGCACACCTGCCGTTTTCACGATGCAGCCATCTTTCGCGATGTTGCCGTAAAGCACGGCCAAACCGCCATCTTGGGAATAGGCATGCTCACCAGAGCGGACGCAGCCATCTGCCTGGTCCTTATCAAGCTCTTTCCAGAGATTGCTGGAAGAGAATGCATGAACGGTGCGCACGCCGCCGGGAGCCGCTTTATAGAACGTCTCTACGTCCTCAGACGGATCGCGCATGATGTCCCACTTATCCAGCGCTTCGCCCATGGTGGCTGCGTGGACAGTCGGGCGGTCACGGTGGATCAGGCCAAGCCGGTCAAGCTCCCCCATGATGCGCATGATGCCGCCTGCGCGATGCACGTCTTCCATGTGATAAATGCTGGTGGACGGTGCCAGCTTGGATAGATGTGGGACGCCGCGGCTCAAGCGGTCGATATCTTTCATCGTGAACGGCACCTCGCCTTCCCGCGCCATGGCGAGCAGATGGAGGATGGTGTTGGTGGATCCACCCATGGCGATATCCACGATCATCGCGTTCTCAAAGCTTCTGAAATCAGCAATGCCGCGCGGTGTGGCGGTTTCGTCATCCTGCTCATAATACCGCTTGGCGAGACTGACGATCCGACGCCCAGCGCGCTTAAACAGGTCCTCACGATAGGCATGGGTGGCCAGCATGGAGCCATTGCCCGGCAGCGCCAAACCAAGCGCTTCGGCAAGGCAGTTCATGGAATTGGCGGTGAACATGCCAGAGCAAGAACCGCATGTTGGGCAGGCGGAACGCTCCGTCTTTTCGCTGTCTTCCTCAGACACATCTGGGTTCACAGCGTTCATCATGGCGTCGATCAGATCGACCTTCCGTTCCTTGCCATCAAGGATAACCTTGCCGGCCTCCATCGGGCCGCCGGAAACGAAGATCGCTGGAATGTTCAGGCGCATCGCCGCCATCAACATGCCTGGCGTAATTTTATCGCAGTTAGAAATGCAAACGACCGCATCTGCACAATGGGCGTTGCACATATATTCAATGGCGTCAGCGATCACCTCACGGGAGGGCAGCGAATACAGCATTCCGTCATGGCCCATGGCGATGCCATCATCGACTGCAATCGTATTGAATTCCTTGGCGACGCCGCCTGCTTCTTCAATTTCCTTCGCGACCAGCTGGCCCATATCCTTCAAGTGCACATGGCCTGGCACGAACTGTGTGAAGGAGTTGGCGATGGCGATAATCGGCTTGCCAAACTGCCCATCCGTCATGCCTGTAGCGCGCCAAAGTGCGCGGGCACCAGCCATGTTACGGCCGTGGGTGGAGGTGCGTGAACGATAAGCTGGCATGGATCAAAGCCTCAGATCATGAAAACAATTTCGCGCACCATATTCCGCGCGCGCCGGATTGCAAAGTGCGGCGGCCTCTAGATTTTCTTTTCAACCAGCCGCCCTTCAACATATTGATGCACGATAGATGTAAGAAGCGTCTGATAAGGAATTCCAAGCTCAGCCGCGCGCGCTTTCAGCTTGATGATATCATGCTCAAACAGGCGCGCTGAAATCTGCTTTTTGATTGGGTTGAGCGTACGTCGTGCAGCCGATTCCAGTTCTCGTTTTCGGTCTTCCGTCAGCGTTGATTTGAAAGCCCCTGATTCCAAGCTAGCTTCAAACGCTTCCACGCTCTCCCGCTCATCATCATCGATATATGCTGGGTTCTCCCTAGTTTCACGACCGTCCATGTTCAGCCTCCAAGATATTTTCGTCGAGCGACCCGGCTCGGGAATGCCGTTTTCAGAAATAGGTCTTCGCCGTCCTGTACATATGGGACGACCAATACAACATCGCCCATCGCTACGATGAATTGACCTTGATGCTCATACCCCGGGCGAAGGTTTGGCCAATCAGCCAATAGCCCTCCATTCTCAATGGCAACAACAACACCCATAAAGCCAAAACCGCGCTGCTGCCTTAGCAAGGCATCCTTCTCCGAGCTCCAGAGGAAGTCCATTTTCTCTAACTCTTATGTAGATGCATTGAATATACAGCAGGGTCCATTTTCAATCAATGTTGGAATAGGTTCGCTGCTTTGTTTCTAGCTATCCACAGACCACTAGGGTAGCCGGACCAATCTTTCTCATTTACCAATCCGCCTCAATTCAAACCTATTCAGTTGCAGACACTACATTAAGGAGCGCCACCATGGCCGACCCTCGTGATCATCTCTGTCTAGCCCTCGACACCGCTGATGCTGATAGCGCGCGCGCAATGGCTGAAACCGTTGGCGACGCTGTTATGTGGCATAAGGTCGGCTCCGCCTTAGCGTTGCAAGGCGGTGAGGCGTTGGTTCGAGATTTGAAGGCTGCAGGCAAGAAGGTCTTCCTGGATTATAAATTCCATGACATCGACCAAACCGTTGCCAATGCGGTTTCGGGTGCGCTGCGGGCTGGCGCAGATTTGGTGACCGTCCATGCCGTGGCACCGGTTGTGCGCGCTGCTGCTTCCGTCAAGGCAGGGTCCGATATGAAGGTCGTCGGCGTCACGGTGCTAACATCGCTGGACGCAGAGGATCTGGAAGCCGAAGGCTGGCGGGATGGCGTGCCAGCCCTGGTCCGTGCTCGTGCGCAGACAGCGATTGCTGCAGGGGCAGATGGTGTCGTTGCCTCGGCGCAAGAAGCAAAAATGCTTAGAGAATTGCTCGCACCCGGTGCCTTTCTCGTAACACCTGGCATTCGCCCTGCTGGTGGCGATGTCCAGGACCAAAAGCGCGTCGCCACACCTGCTAAGGCCATTCAAGACGGCGCTGATTTGCTCGTCATCGGCAGGCCCATTCTACAAGCGGCGGACCCGCGCGCCGCCGCAATGGCGATAAACGATGAGATTGACGCCGCAATTCGGTCATGATCGACGCGCACCCGTGCCTTAATCTGTCCTATGATGGGTGCCAGTGAATGAGCATACGGGGTGAGGAATAGATCATGCGGAAGACAATGATGGCGGCCGCAGCGCTGCTGGCGATGGGGTGGAGCGGACATGCAGCGGCGTTCTGCGGCTTCTACGTCGCGAAGGCGGGCTCCAGCCTGTTTAATGAGGCGTCCAAGGTCGCCATTGCACGATCTGAGGACCGAACGGTCATCACCATGGCCAATGATTATCAGGGTGACCCGACGGAATTTGCCATCGTCATTCCCACACCTGTGGTGCTGCAAGAAACCCAGGTCAATGTGGCTGAGCCCGCACTGATTGACCACCTGGATGCTTATACCGCACCCCGGTTAGTTGAGTACTTCGACGGCAATCCCTGCCAGCTTCGGATGATGGCACGGCGGGGCATGGTGCTAGATTCAGCAGCTCCAACGGCTGCCGAAAGCGTAAAGTCACGGGCTACCGCACTTGGTGTGAAGATTGAAGCTGAATACAGCGTCGGTGAATATGACATCCAGATTTTGTCCGCTGAACAATCAGATGGTCTAACCACGTTCCTGACCGAAAACGGCTACACCTTGCCCAAAGGTGCAGAGAGCACACTGAGCGGATATTTGAAGCAGGGCATGAAGTTCTTCGTCGCTAAGGTGAACTTGGAAGCCCACGCAAAGCGGAATGCCACATATCTCCGCCCACTGCAGATCGCGTTTGAAAGCAAGATGTTCATGCTGCCAATTCGCCTTGGCATGCTAAACGCGCGTGGTGAGCAGGAACTGTTTGTCTTCACGCTAACCCGCAATGGCCGGGTTGAGACCGAAAACTATCGAACGGTCGAGATGCCAACGGGCATGGATATTCCAGTCCATGTGAAATCCGAATTCGATGACTTCTATCGGGATATGTTTAAGCGACAGGCGGCGAATGAGCCTGGTGTTGCCTTCCTCGAGTACGCCTGGAACATGAGCTGGTGTGACCCCTGCGCTGCTGATCCATTAAGTCGCGCAGAACTCCGCAAGCTTGGCGCTTGGTGGGTGCAGCCAGACGGCGGCGGTGTGCGCCCGCAACCGCGCCCGATCCCAGGTCAACGCATCATGCCACGCCCACCTTCTGGCCCGGTGGATGTGTATGTCACCCGCTTGCATCTTCGGTATTCCGGTGAAACGCACCCGGATGACTTGATGTTCAAGGAGACAAACAACACATCTAACTTCCAAGGCCGGTATGTGCTGCGCCACGCTTGGTTGGGCAAGGATCAGTGCGAGGCAGCGACCAACTACCGCCGCCAATTGGTTGACCGGTGGGAAAAGGAATCCCAAACACTGGCGAACCTGACAGGCTGGAAGATTGACGATATCCGTCAAAAACAGCCCCGCCTGGCGGATGTCGGTAAGCCAAAGCCTTGGTGGGAAGATATTTGGAACAAGTAGGTATTAAACGATGAATGATCCCCGGCTTTCAGACGGCAATCAGGGTGGCGGCCAAGCTTGGCGCGCGCCGCCCTCCCCTGCACCTATTGCTAATGATGACGAGCGGATGGTCGTCCTATTAGCGTGGGGATTTCTGCTAGCCGGGATATTTACGTTCATATTTGGGATCGTCGCCGTCGTGATCGCATATGCAAAACGCGGTGATGCCCCGCCGCTCTGGCAAAGCCATTACAGTGCCGTGATCCGCATGTTTTGGATTTGGTTGGTGCTCACCTGCATCGGCGTACCGCTCACACTGATCTTGATTGGCTACATTCCACTTGCCATAGCGGCTGTATGGACAGCTGCAGTCGGCGTTGTCGGCTTTATTAAAGCGCTGGAGAGCCGACCCGCGTAACGCGCGCCAGCTCCCCGTGAAGTTCAGATTGAGCCATTCAGCTTAGCTTAGGCTGTCGACTTCGCGCTCGGCTTCTTCTTTCGATTTGCCGTAGCGTTCTTGGATTTTGCCGACCAACTGGTCGCGGCGGCCTTCGATCTGATCAAGTTCATCGTCGGTAATTTCGCCCCATTTCTCTTTGGCCTTGCCTTTGAGCTGCTTCCACTGGCCTTTGAGTTCGTCCGCGTTCATCGCTACCTCCATCGGGTTTGGGTGATGTGGAGGCAACGGTCAGAAAGCCATACTGTTCCCAGTAAAATTTCTGTAATTCTATGGAACTATTCAGCGCCTACCCGTTGACGAGAATGCCGTCTTCCATCCGCACGGTCCTGTCCATCATTCCGGCCAGTTCGGGATTATGGGTGGCGACAAGCATGCCAACCCCAGCGCCGTGCGATAATTGCAGTAACCGCTCCGTCACGGCGATAGCGGTTGCGTGATCGAGGTTTCCAGTCGGCTCATCCGCCAGCACCACCTTCGGCGCATTCGCCAATGCGCGGGCAATCGCAACCCGTTGCTGTTCGCCGCCGGAAAGTGCGGATGGTTTGTGGCTCATGCGGTCTGCCAGGCCAAGCATGGCCAGCAATTCCTGCCCTCGTGATTTCGCCTCGCCTTTGGAAAGTCCGGCGATCGTTTGCGTCACGATAACGTTTTCAAGTGCGGTGAATTCCGGCAGCAGGTGATGGAACTGGAAGATAAATCCCAGTGAGCCGCGGCGTTTGCGACTTCGGCTTGCGTCATCAAGCTTGCCAACTGCGTCGCCGCCAAGCAGCACATCCCCTGAATCCGGCCTGTCCAACAGGCCAGCGATCTGCAGAAGCGTCGTTTTCCCTGCGCCGCTAGGGGCCACAAGAGCGATTACTTCGCCCGGTTGGATCACCAAGTTTACGCCGCGCAAAACCTCCAGGCGGTTATCACCCTGTCGGTAAGCTTTCGTAACGTCCTTGAGTTCGAGTGCGGCGGTCATTCGTACCTCAATGCGGACGCGGGCTCGGCCTGTGCGGCGCGCCATGCGGGATAAAGACTGGCGAGGAATGACAGCACCAACGCCATGACGACGACCATCCCCACCTCAAAACTATCGACCTTCGCCGGAAGTTTGGAGAGGAAGAAAATCTCCGCTGAGAACAATTCCGTCCCCGTTAGACTCTCAAGGCCGCGCTTGATAGCGTTGATGTTCAGCACAAATGCCATGCCCAGCCCAAAGCCAGCCAGCGTTCCGATAACGCCGATGGCGGTGCCCGTGAACACGAACACCCGCATGATCATGCCGCGCGTGGCCCCCATAGCCCGCATCACCGCAATATCACGGGTCTTGTCTTTCACGAGCATGATCAGGCTGGAAACGATGTTGAAGGCCGCCACCAGAATGATCAGCGTCAGGATTAGGAACATGACGTTCCGCTCAACATTGAGCGCATTCACGAAAGCGCCATTGGTATAGCGCCAATCGATCACTCTAGCCTGATGCCGGGCCACCTCACGGATGCGGTCTTTATGGGTTTCGAGGTTTTCGGGGTCTGTGACCATAACCTCAATCAGGCTGACACCTTCGCCGGTTTTGAACAGCGCGCGCGCATCCCGGTTCGGGATATAGACGAAGCTTGAGTCGTATTCGTACATACCGACATCAAACAGTGCGACCACGCGGAAAGCCTTCTGTAACGGGGCTGCACCAAAGGGCGTTGACCCGCGCGCTGGCGAAATCAGCGTCAACTTATCGCCGATGCCGATACGCAATTTTTCGGCCAACCGCCTACCGATAACCGCAACGCCACGGCCGTCAAAATCATCCAGCTTGCCAGCGACAATGCCATTGGCCAGCGCGGTTAGGCTCTTCAAGCCTTCAAGCTCCATGCCCCGCGTGACAGCACCGTAGGCTCGTCCGCCATTGGTTGCCATGCTTTGACCTTCGACGACTGGGGCAGCCCGCAACACGCCCTCAATGCCTGAAATTTTTAGGGTCATGGCGTCATAATCATAAATCGGCTCGCCAATGCCAACGACCTGAATATGGCCATTCAATCCTAGAATACGGTCCAGCAATTGCTCCCGAAACCCATTCATCACAGACATGACAACGATGAGCGTTGCGACGCCGATGGCGATGCCGATCAGCGAAAACCACACCACCACGGAGATAAAACTCTCCTGGCCACGGACGCGGAGATATCGCCTGGCGATCATCCGTTCGAAAGGGGAGAACATGGGAGCGCTTCGTCCTTAGCCGATGATCTGCTGCAAGGCGGCGTCCAGGCTCAACTCCTGACGCTCGCCTGTCGCACGACGTTTCAGCTCTACGACGCCATTGGCGACGCCGCGTGGGCCGATGATGAGCTGCCAAGGCAGGCCAATTAGGTCCATATCGGCGAACTTGCCCCCGGCGCGTTCGTTCCGGTCGTCATAAAGCGGGTCGACACCAGCGGCTTTAAGCTTGGCGTAGGCATCCTCACAAGCCGCATCCGTTTTGTCATCGCCTTGACGCAGATTGATGACCGCAGCGCCAAAGGGTGCCACCTGGTCCGGCCAAACAATCCCCGCATCGTCATGGCTGGCTTCAATAATGCCGCCAACCAAGCGCGAAACGCCAATGCCATAAGACCCCATCATCACAGGCACTTGGCTGCTATCGGGTGTCTGTACTTCTGCCTTCATAGCGGCCGAATATTTGGTGCCGAAGTGGAAGATATGGCCAACTTCTATCCCACGCGCGGTGATCAAGTCCGCCTCGCCCACGGGGCAGGCAGCGGGATCATGCATTTCATCCGTCGCGGCATAGATGTTGGTCAGTTCGGTAACGCGTGGGTCGAGATCGCTGTCGTAATCCACATTGTCGCCAGCCAGATCAATTTCCATCCACTGCTTATCGCAGAACACCTGACTCTCGCCCGTTTCCGCCAGAATGATGAACTCATGGCTAAGGTCGCCGCCGATGGGCCCGGTATCCGCGCGCATTGGGATGGCTTTAAGGCCCATGCGCTCAAACGTGCGGAGATATGCCAGGAACATCTTGTTGTAGGAATGCTTCGAGGCTGCGTAGTCAATGTCGAACGAATAGGCGTCCTTCATCAGGAACTCACGCCCACGCATTACGCCAAAGCGCGGGCGGACCTCGTCCCGGAACTTCCACTGGATATGATAGAGAAGCTGCGGAACATCCTTATAGCTCTTCACATAGAACCGGAAGATATCGGTGATCAGCTCTTCGTTCGTCGGGCCAAACAGCATGTCCCGGTCATGGCGATCCGTGATGCGCAGCATTTCCTTGCCATAATCGTCATATCGGCCAGATTCACGCCACAGGTCTGCTGGTTGAATGGTCGGCATAAGCAGTTCATGAGCGCCTGCGCGATCTTGCTCCTCGCGCACGATTTGTTCGATCTTTTTCAGCACTTTGAATCCGAGCGGCAACCAGGAATAGATTCCGGCTGTCGCCTGGCGCACCATGCCGGCGCGCAACATCAAACGATGTGAAACGATCTGCGCCTCGGAAGGCGTTTCTTTGAGGGTCGGCATGAAGTAGCGGCTGAGGCGCATCGGCGGCGGTTCCAAAATTCTAGTCGGCAAAGCGGTAGCGGTTGTTAGATCACATTCTGCACTTCAGTGCGAGTTCAGATACCGCAGCGCGCCTTAACCTGCTGGCGCTTTCAAGATCGTCGTGCACGCATCAGGAAGATGAGACAACATCACTTCCTTTCGTGGCTTTTTCTTGACCGGTTTTTTGGGCTTCACAGGTTTCACCGGCTTAGGTGCTGGCTTGAACCAAAACGCCATTGCCTTACCGCACCCGTCGCCCGGTGGAGGTGGTTTCTGGTCAATGCAGCTGATTGTGCCAACCGGGCATTTCAGGCGGACATGCAAGTGGTCCTTGTGCCCATACCAGGGCCGCACTTTCCGAAGCCATGCGCGGTTGCCCGGTGGTGCCATTTCGCAAAGTTCTTTCTTGATGACGGCAGCAACGAACACCCGTGCCGTACGATGATCCCAGGCCGCCAGTTGGATCAGCCGAGCGACACGATCATCGAATTTCTCATTCACCTGGGGCGGCCAGCCTTTCGCCACGACGGAATACGCGCTCCATTTCTGGCGTTCATCCCGGGAAAGCTGGTAGTCCGGTGCGGCGCGAAACCAGATGTCTGCATCAAGGCCGCTTTGATGACTGCGATGGCCCGTCTTCATTGGCCCCCCGCGAGGCTGAGACATGTCACCCACAAGCATGCCGGCATAGCCTTCATCGCGCATGGTCTGCGCTAAGTCTTCCAGGAATGTCTTCAGGATTGGGTGCCCCCAAGCCCGGTTCCGGCTGGGGCGCATGGCCTGATACCCAGGTCCATCCGCTGGAAGCTGAACAGCACCACCAATGCAGCCTTTGGCATACCCGCCAACAGGTGTAGCAGTGCCTTCGCTGCCAGATTTCACACCGCCAAACAGAAGGCGCGCGGGTTTTTCTTTCGCCAGCGCTGGCCCAGCCGCAAAGGCTAGGGCGAGTGCGGCGAGCGTAATCCAGCGGCTTCCATAAGCGGCAGCACTTCGTCGACCCATTGTTGGGCTTCCCCCAAATAATCCAGCCAGGACAGCAAGATGCCATCAACACCCATGGCGCGCAGGCGCACCATATCATCTACAATCTTCGCCGGCGTCCCGACCAGCGGATACCCACCGTGCCCGGCCTTAAAGTGAAACCGGAATGCATCCATCACTGCTGGTTCAAGCGTCTCTGACTCCATGCCGAAGATCGACAGCATATTGCCAACAGCCTCGTCATCGCCAAAGTCCTCGACATACCGGTGAAGATACGCGTCAGCCTCCGCCTGGGTTCCACGGCACACACCATAGCCGTGGATCCAGCACTGTGATTTGCGCCCAGCATTCACGGCCATCGTCTTTAAACCGCCTATCTGTGCACGGTCGCTGGCCTCGTCTTTCTGGCGCAGCATAACGAAGTTCATGTCGCAATTTTCGGCGGAAAAACGCTGCCCGGTAGGCGATGACCCTGCATTCATAATCTGCAGCTCACCGCCTTGCAGGGGCTTGGGCTCGCTCCAGATCGCCTTCCCAGTAAAGAACGCACCGTTGAAATCAAACGGTTCAGTCTCTGTCCAGGCTTGCCGAGCCAACGCCAACCATTCAGCGGCGTACTCATAGCGCCGGTCATGGTCACGCCACTCAGCAGCGAACATCTCGAACTCTTCGCGAAACCAGCCGCAGACGATGTTTAGAACAAAGCGCCCGCCGGAAATATGATCAATCGTCGCCGCTTGCTTGGCTGCCATCACTGGATGCGCCAATGGGGCGTGGATCGTGGCGCATACGGCAATCCGTTCCGTCACCGCTGCGATGCCAGCAGCCCAGGTGAAGCTTTCGAACGTGGAGTTATTGAAGTTTGATGGCCCGCCATAGCCTTTCCAGCGACCAACAGGCAGCAGCGCTTCGAACCCAGCGTCATCCGCCAATTTAGCGAGTTTAACGTTATCAGACCAAGTCATTGGCCAGGCTTCAGGTGCCGTCGTCACCGTTGACCCGCCACTACAATTAAACGCCATGATGCCAAGCTTCATAGCGTTGCCGCTGTTGATCGGGTGCGGGTGTGTCATTGGTCGTCTATTTCTCGGTCATAATCCAAACGCCATCCCAATCCTCTGGCGGCGGTTCTTTCAGCAGGACATCGCAGCGCTCAATATATGTCGCTGCAGGGACGTCATCGGCACGCGCCTTCTGCACGTCAATAAACCGTTCGCGGGCGCGGACAAAGTCCTGGGCGCGATACCGTTGCAGCCCATCTGCAAACAAGCCCATGACATCCATCAAGTTTGGGCAAGTTTCTTCAGTGTGGTGATCCATACATTCATAGATCGACACAGGCTCTGTCTTGCCCTTCACAACGACATAGTCGAGTTGGCGCAGCCGATAGGCACCTTTTAGCTTATTGACCGTTAGTTCGGACAGCAGGATCTGCGCACCATACTGCTTACAGGCAGATTCAAGCCGCGCGGCCAAGTTCACGCCATCACCGATGATCGTGTAATCCATCCGCTTCTTGCTGCCGATATTGCCCGCAACCACCGTATCGGTATTGAGACCGACGCCGATGTGCAGCGGGAATTCATTGCCATCCGGATTTGTCGGGCTCCAAGCTTGGAGCGCCCTCTGCATGTTGATGGCTGCACGCACGCCGCGGTCTGGATCGTCTGCATGGGGCAAAGGCACGCCAAAGACGGCCATAATGGCATCCCCAATGAACTTATCGAGCATGCCGCCCTGGTCTGAAATACATTCGACCATGTGTTCAAAATAATCATTGAGCATGGCGACTGTCCCGGCAGCGCCCAATTTCTCAGAGATCGTCGTGAACCCGCGAATATCGGAGAACAGTACTGTCGCGACAGACTGCTTGCCGCCAAGGGCCGCCTCACCGCCTTCGCCTGAAAGCAGTTGATCCGCAATGTCCGGGTCCATATAGCGGGACAATGTGGACTTAACGCGCTTCTCGTTGGAGATGTCTTCCAGCATCACCATAACGCCGAGAGTCTCTTCCTCACCCGCACTCAACGGCAGCACGGTGACATTGACAGAGACTGTCTCGCCCTCCGCCTGAATTTCTGCATCCACGGCGATATCAGGCTCGTTTGTCTCACAAACCCGTTGGGCGCGGTCGATCAGCCACTGGTTCGCCTCACCGAACACATCGGCCATTGGTTGGCCCGCTGCGGCTTCGGGATCAATGCGCAGAATACGACCACCGGCTGCGTTGCAGGTGCGCGTGGCACCATCACCATCGAACGTAATCACGCCGTTCGACATGGATTGCAGCATGGCTTCATTGTAGTTGCGCATGGCCTGCACATCATCGAAGAGCTTTGCGTTCTCCAGGCCAATTGCGACCTGTGCAGTAAATGCGCGCAGGCGATGCTCATCATCATCGCTGAATGGTCCACCGACTTTATTCAGCGCCTGTGTAACGCCAATGACAGTGCCGGACTTGTTGACGACAGGCACACATAAAATGGAGCGCGTGAAGAACCCGGTCTGGCGGTCAAAAGATGGATTAAAGCGGAGGTCTGCATAGGCGTAGGGAATATTCACGGACTCGCTGGACGTGAAAACCGCACCTGCGATACCGGCAGAATTCGGCAGCCTGATCTGCGTTTGGCCAAGGCCTGCGCCGACATAGCTGAAAAGCTCATTCGTTTTGGCGTCATTCAGAAACAGCGTCGAACGTTCGGCATTCAACAGCCGGGCGGCTTCTGACATGACCTTGTTCAAAAGCTTGGGCAGCTCAAGCTCGGATGTAATATCCGAAACAACGTTCATAAAGGCGCTTTCCCGCGCCTGGGACTTCTCCATCCGCTCAATCAGCTGCAATGATTCCAGCGTGATTGCGCATTGTGCGGTTATCGCCTCAACCGTTTCCCGGTCTTTGTCGCTAAAAATACCATCCGTCTTATTCAGAACTTGAATAACGCCAATGACTTTGCCCTTGGGTGTGCGGATTGGCGCGGCAAGGATGGTTTTCGTCTTGAAGCCTGTTTCAGAATCGAACCGGCCCATAAATCGCTCATCGGAATAAGCGTCATCAATAATGAGCGCCCGGCCTTCCTTAAACACAGTGCCTGCGATGCCCTCATGCCGGCCCAAGCGAATTTCCCGGCGGCCAATGCCCTGGGCGATGCGGGAATAAAGCTCACCTGTTTCAGGGTCGCCCAAATAGAGCGTGGCGCGGTCAGCGTCGGTCTGCTCTGCGGCGACGGCCACAAGGGCATCGAGCACCGCGTCAAGTGAATCGAGCGCTGCGACATTGCGGGATACATCCAGCAGCAGCTGCATATGCTGCATGCTAGCAGTGGCATATGCGCCCTGGGCATGCTGTGATCGGACGTCATCCATTGTTCGCGTCCTCAAGCTTATCTCTAAGTGCAGACACTGTATCACGCATTTGGCGAATTTCGCTGCGGTGCTGATCCTGGGCTGCAATCAGCGCCGCATCTTTGTCCGAAGCGAGCGATTCCATTTCGCCGCGAAGCGCGTCAATCGTGCGCTTTAACTGGGTGACTTCGCCTTCAGCGGCATGGCGCGCCTCGGCAGCGATTTCATGGCGCTCAGTTTCAGATTTCTCAAGCGCCGTCCGCAATGCATCGATGGTATCGCGAAGCTGATCCTGCTCGGCCTTGGCTATCTCCAAAGCGTCATCACGCATACGCCGCGCATCAGAATCCTTTGCTTCCAGCGCATCCCTCAACGCATTCACGGTTTCCCGCAAATGTCTGATCTCGCTGTCGGCGTTTTGTACGTCCGTCGCCAAACCCAGCCCTTTCCCCTAAGGCATCTCGGCACCTGCAAAGCAGACACCGGCATCCTACATCATTCGGGCCCGGGGCTCACCATGTATCGACCCAGGCATGTTTCTTACCCTCGCGTGGCAAGGGGGGCGGTGCAGAGCGGAGACCTTCGATGATCCAACGGCGCGTGTCCGCTGGATCAATAACGTTGTCGAGCTCAAAAAGTTCAGCTGCCGTCAGCGCCTTGCCCTGATCATACATGCCTGCGACTTTTTCTTCGTAAACGCGGCGCCGTTCTTCCGGGTCTTCGATTGCAGCTAACTCGTTGCGATAGCCAAGCTTCACGGCACCCTCAAGGCCCATGCCACCAAATTCCGCCGTTGGCCAGCCGACTGCGAAGTTTGGCGTGTGGAACCCACCGCCCGCCATGCCCTGCGCGCCAAGTCCATACGCCTTGCGCAGAACCACCGTGAACAACGGCACTGTCATGTTCGCGCTGATAACGAATGGCCTGCAGCAGTGGCGCACCAACGCCAGACGCTCGTAATCTGGCCCAACCATGTTGCCCGGAGTGTCGCAGAGGAACAGCATCGGGATGTCATAGGCGTCACAAAGTTGCATGAAGCGGGCGGCTTTATCCGCTGCATCAGCGTCAATCGCACCACCGATATGCATCGGATTGTTGGCGATCAGGCCAACTGGACGACCTTCGATTCTGCAGAAGCTTGTGATCATTGCGCGCCCAAAGGCTGCGCGTAATTCCAGCACAGACCCCTCATCCGCGATCAGGTCAATCGCCTCCCGGATGTCATAAACCTTGACCCGGTTCTCCGGCACAATATGACGGAGCTTTCGCTGGTCCGCCGCTTTCCATTCCTGCACTGGGCCTTGGAAGTATGAGAGATATTTTTTAGCGACGGCAACGGCTTCAGCTTCATCCTTCACCAAAATATCAACGACCCCGTTGGCCGTCTGCTCGTTCATCGGGCCAACGTCTTCCGGACGGAAAACGCCGAGGCCACCACCTTCGATCATTGCTGGGCCGCCCATGCCGATATTCGCATTCTCCGTCGCAATCATCACATCGCAACAACCGACCAGCACGGCGTTACCGGCGAAACAGCGGCCAGATGCAATGCCGATCATCGGCGCCAACCCGGAAAGCTTCCCAAAAAGATGGAATGCCGGCGTCGTTAAGTTGGCGGAGAACACGACATCAGTATCCCCCGGTCGGCCGCCACCACCTTCAGCGAATAGAATGGTCGGCAGCCGCCATTTCTCCGCCAGCTCAAACATCCGGTCCTTCTTCTCGTGGTTCTTTTTGCCCTGTGTCCCAGCCAGCACTGTGTAGTCATAAGACATGACCATGCAGCGGGCCTCGGCATCCCCGAAAAGATCACCATTCACGCGCGCGAGGCCCGTAACAAGGCCATCCGCTGGCGTCCGCTTCCATAGCTCCTCCCGGCTCATCCGCGCACGACGGGCAGCGACCACGAGGGAGCCGTATTCAGTGAAGGAGCCTGGATCAACCAGATCCTCAATATTCTCCCGGGCCGTTCGTTGCTTGGTTTTCCGGCGCTTGGCGACAGCCTCCGGGCGGTTTTCGTCCAGTGTGTTGGCTTGGCGCGCGATCACTTCAGCCAAGTCTGAGCGGATGGCGTCCAGGTCTACTGCCTCGCCCTGGTCTGCATCATCAGCCGTAACTTCAGCCGGTTCGATATAGGCCAAGGGTGCCCCTTCCAGCACCACATCGCCTTCATTGACCGCAAACGCCCGAATGATGCCGGAGACATCAGCACGGATATCGTGCTGCATCTTCATGGCGTCCATCACCAAGATAGTGGTGCCTGCCCGGACAGTCTCACCAGCCGCCAAAGCCAGGCTAACGACAGCACCCTGCATCGGCGCGGCCAGGACATTGGTTCCGTCCGGCGCATCCAATGGCGCTGCAGCTTCCGCCGCTTGATCCTGCTTCCCGAAGTTCAGGACTGCCAATGGATCGGACGCATCAATCTTCGATCCAGCGAGTCCGGCTTGGCTGCCGCTTGCAGGCGCAGCCTCAACAAACCGCCGTGGCGGTGGTTCCACACCAAGCAATCGTTCAGCGTGCGCTTCAATAAAACGCGTATCGAATGCGCAAGTTGTGACGGCTTTGTCCGCCAGCAGCGCCTCGAGAAAGCGTGTATTCGTGGGAACGCCTTCGATCCGGAATCCAGCAAGCGCGCGGGCGGCTTTTGCTGCAACATCAGCAAACACGCCAGAACGGGCATGGACGATCATCTTAGCGATCAGTGAGTCAAACCGCGGACTTGGCGAGAGACCCGCATATCCAGCATGGTCCACCCGGACCCCCGCCCCTGCTGGCGGCTCGAACGCTGTGAAACGACCGCCAGCAGGGCGCGCATCACCGGATGCAGTCATCGTTTCCATATTAATGCGGGCTTGCAGTGCCATGCCTTGCACGGGCGGCGGCACACTTAAACCAACTTCGGCAAGGCTCGCGCCTTCTGCTAAACGCAGCTGAATTTCTACGAGATCCAGGCCCGTTACAGCTTCTGTAACAGTGTGCTCCACCTGCAGCCGGGCATTGGCTTCAATGAAAGCAATTTCGGCATTGTCATCGTCCGCTGCAGTCTTGGCATCCACCAAGAATTCAATCGTTGAGAGGCTATCCAGCTCTGCGGCTTTTGCGAGGGCGACTGCTGCATCAAGCAGCCGTGTGCGAACACCAGATGCCAGCGCCGGCGCAGGTGCGATTTCAATGATCTTTTGGCGCTGGCGTTGCAGACTGCACTCTCGCTCCCAGATATGGGCGGCGTTCCCGGCACTATCGCCTGCCACTTGAACTTCAATATGGCGCGCAGTTTGAAAGAATTTCTCGGCATAGAGACGGCCATCGCCGAATGCGGCTTCCGCTTCGGCCTGCGACCGGGCGAAAGCATCAGGCAGGTCGGCGGCATTGCTGACTGGGCGCATCCCACGCCCGCCGCCGCCTGCTGCCGCCTTCAACATGATAGCGCCGCCAGGACCCATCTCATTCAGAAAGGCCAATGCATCCGCTTCTGTCACTGGTGCTGGCAGGCCTGGGGCGATTGGTACGCCTGCCGCTTCAGCCAGCGTGCGGGCCGCGCCCTTATCACCAAAGCGGGCGATGGCGTCTGCCTTTGGGCCTACGAATGTCAGACCTGCAGATACGACAGCAGCGGCAAACTCGGCGTTCTCTGAAAGAAAGCCGTAGCCTGGATGAATAGCATCTGCACCGGCGCTTTTAGCTGCGGCAATGATCGCCTGCTGGTCCAGATAGGCTGCCGGACCTGCACCATCCAGCGCCACTGCAGCGTCACCAGCACGGACATGGAGTGCGGCTGCGTCATCCGTGGAATGCACGACCACGGTTTCGATGCCCATATCCGCCGCCGTCCGCGCAATGCGAATAGCAATTTCACCCCGATTAGCGATCAGTAATTTTGCGATGCCCATAAACGCCAGCTCCCTCACCCAGAATTCAGGGTGCAAGGGTTCCAGGCTATGGCGGCAAGATCAATGGCAGGCCTTGAAGCGGCTTACCCGCGAAAGCGTCGAGGTTGCGAGCGGCGAATCCGGGGCCGCGTCCGCGCGCTCCAAGCCGCGTCGCCCGCTTCCAGCGTCCAATTGACCAAGCGCTTTAAAACGGCACCAAGCGCATCATCCCACGCTTGAACAATATCCGTCATCACATCAGGCGGTGCAGATGTCTGACGCTCGAAGGTCGCAGCAGCGACAATCAAGCGGTCTGGCATTTCAACCAGTTTCACACGCAGCCCCACCCTCGGCTGATGCTTCGTTGGATCACGGTAAGCTTCGGCTTGAAACTCACGGATCTCGATCTTCAGCACGAAATCTGGCTTCAAACCAACAGCTTCACGACCAACGGCGACAATGCGGCCCGAGTTCTCGAAGGACTCAACAACCAAGCCCTGCACCATCAGCGGCGCACGGTCTGTCCAATTAGCCAGCGCATAATAGTCGAACCGTGTCGGCTCCGGCATCAAACCGATACGCGCCGTATTGAGGCTAGCCGACGCATAGGGCGTCTCCACCAGCAATTGCCAATCTACCGGCGGCAGGCCTTCAGGAAAGGTGCTTTTCGGCGTCAGGTTATAAAGGCGCGGTGCCTTACCAACACCCGGGAGCACAGAATCGCACCCGGCGACCAGTGCACCGCCACCAAGACCAATCAGCGCTTGACGCCGTCCAATAAGATCAACGGGTTTCATAGCCACGTTGCTGTCCTCCAAATAGGAATCGGGCCGGGTCACGCCCGACATCTGACACCAGTCGGTTTAGGTTATCGACCAGAACACGGGTATCCGCCAGGAATGCGTTCGCATCATAAAGCGTTGATCCAGTGAAATCCCGGATCGCCGGCCGGTTTTCACGCAGCAACGCAGACGCTTGATCGGACGCGCCACCGAACGCGCCTGCGGCTTTCCTGATTTGACGCACAGCGCCATCAACGCCTTCACTGGCTTTACGAATATTTTTCAGCGCACCCCGCGCTTCACGCACTGCAGGCGGGATATCTTTTTCCAATGCAGCGCCAATATTCTGGACGGAAGCAGCAGATCGCTTCAGTTCCGCTAGCGTCTCACGCGCATCCTCAACAATAAATTCGATGCTTTCTGAACGCTCCGCCAAAGTATTCGACAGTGTGTTGATGTTGGTGAGAATACCGGCGAGGGATTCCTGGTTCTTATCACCCAGAACTTGCGTTGCACGGGCGACAAGCGCCTGCACCTGTTCCACCAAGGCTGGTGCCCCTTCTAACAATCGGTCGAGCTGCGACGGTGCGGATGGAATGACTGGGTACTTCTTTCCAGCTGCTGCTTTAAGCGGCAGGGCTGTGTTTGAACCACCGTCCAACATGATCAACGCACCGCCGGCAATGCCCTGAATTTCATGGCGCGCTTCGGTATCCGTGCGAACAGGTGCTGTTGATTCAATCCGGGTTTTGACCAAGATTTGCTCAACATTGCCATCCGGCGGGAAGCCGATAAACGTAACTTCGCCAACGGTTATGCCGCGGAATGTCACGGAACTGCCGACACGCAGCCCCTTCACTGAGCCATCGAAGTAGACCCAGTATTGCTTGTAACTGCGTTCCGCCTGCCAGTTCGATAGCCATATAACGAAGGCCAGCGCCGCGACGAAAAACGCAATGACAAACAGTCCAACGGCGATAAAATTCGCCCGCGTTTCCATAAGCTTAACCCTCCATCATTCGTTCACGCCAACGCTTACTGCATTGGCACGTTCCGCCGAAGCCACGGCGGCGCGGCCACGGGGGCCGCCAAAATATTCCTGAATCCAAGGATGATCGATCTTCATCAGGTTCGGAATTGTATCGATCTGCGTTTTCTTATTGATCAACACCGCCACCCGCTCACAAATCGCGTGTAGCGAGTCCAAGTCATGGGTGATCATAACAACGGTCAAGCCGAGTGCGCGCTGCAATTCCAGGATCAGCAGATCAAAGTTTGCCGCACCAATAGGATCAAGCCCTGCCGTCGGTTCATCCAGAAACAGAATGTCCGGGTCCAGCGCCAGCGAGCGGGCAAGACCAGCACGTTTGCGCATACCGCCTGAAAGCTCTGACGGATATTTATCTGCAGCGTCTGGCGGCAAGCCGGAAAGTGCGATCTTTAACTCCGCTGCAGAACATCTCAGATCATTGGATAATTCCGTATGCTCACGCATTGGCGCTTCGATATTCTCGCGTACCGTCAACGAGCTGAAAAGCGCGCCGTCCTGGAATAGCACCCCCCATCGGCGGCGTAGCGCCCTCTCCGCCTCACCCCCGCCTTCGCCAGCGACCTGGCCAAGCACAGTGATTTTTCCGGCAGCAGCTTTGTTCAGACCGATGATCGTGCGCAGCAATACGGATTTACCCGTGCCCGACCCACCGACCACACCCAGCACTTCACCCTTGCGGACTTTCAGGTCGAGGTCGTCATGGACAACGACAGGGCCAAACTGCGTGCGCAGCCCCTCCACATGGATCGCCAATTCTTCGTGATTGAGATCAGACATCAGCGCCTACACCCCGATAATCAGGAAGAAGATGGAGAACACAGCATCAATCGCGATCACGAAGAAGACACCCTGGACAACAGACTGTGTTGTCCGTCGCCCAACAGACTCAGCGTTTGAAGACACCTTCAAGCCCTGGAAACAGCCAATCGTGGCGATCACCATCGCCATAACAGGCGCTTTTACGATGCCGACCCAGAAGTGATCAATAGAGACGGCCACCTGCAGCTGCTTCGCAAACTGCGTCATGGTGATATCCAGTGCGAACATTGCCGCGACAGCGCCGCCCAGGATGCCCATAACGCCTGCATAAAAAACCAATAGCGGCAGCGAAATCATCAGCGCCATAATCCGGGGCGCGCACAGCACTTCCAATGGATTGAGGCCAATGGCGCGCATCGCATCAATTTCTTGATTGACCTGCATCGAACCGATTTGTGCCGTAAAAGCACTGCCAGATCGGCCAGCAATAATGATCGCTGTGATCAGAACCGCCAGTTCCCGCAACACGCCAACGCCGACGGAATCCACCGTTAGCAATTGCGCGCCAAACTTTGAGAGCTGGTTCGCCGCCTGATACGCAATAACGATCCCAATCAGGAAATTAAGAAGGCCCACAATCGGCAGCGCATTCAGCCCTGTCGCCTCAATCTGCGAGATCAGCGGCTTCCAACGCATGCGCCAGGGCCGGATCAACAGGCCAAGGATCGTTAGCGTCACGGCACCAACGAAGCTTAAGAGTTCCAAAGCTTCGCGTGCCTGATTGATCGTCGTCTCACCCAAACGCGCGAGCACACGACCAATCGCAGAGCCACCTTCCGGCAGCGGCTTATCCTTGCCATGCGCTTTAATCACGACCTCTAGCAGCCGGGCATGTTCAGGCTTCGGGTTTTGCAGCGGGATCAAACCATCTGCGCCCGCCTGCTCTGCCAACCGAAGCAGTGCGAGCGCACCGTTGGTGTCGAGACGGGTCAGGCCGGAGAGATCAAGCGCCTTCAACGGGCTGCTTTTGCGCGCCTTTTGGGCAGAGCGCTCAACCGCGCCCAAGGGCACAGTTGTCCAATCACCGATCACGTGGCCGGTCCCGTTAGCGTCAAGCCGGAATTCCGACATGATACTCTCGGCGCGATCAGTAGCGCTTGCGATGGTGGCTTCCCCCGGTGTCATCCGCGCCTTTGTACGTGGTTAGGGCATTCATGTGAATTCATAACCGTCACACTTTAAGCCATTCGTTAATTGATAGTTCCAGTTTCCTATCGCTGAGACTGGCGGGAACGGCACCTGCCTGCTAACTTTAGCTAAGGTTGGTATTTTCTGGAGCATTACCGCGTCGGATGAAGCATCGGTTGGAAATCCCCATCCCATGCGCTTTATCGGCGCTGGCAGAAACGGCTCAGGCTGCGGCTGGGTTTTCGGTTGCCCATAACCTAAGCAAGCGGATCACATTCGCACTTGAGCTTGCGATTGACGAAATCGCGTCCAACATCATCCGCCACGGCTTTAATGAAATTGCGGATGGTGCCCAAATCATTCTAACGCTGGATGTGGATGCAGATAGAATGTCAGCAACTTTCGTTGATAACGCGCCTGCCTTCGATCCGCTGGTAGAAGCCCCCGCGCCGGACACAACAAGCGATATTGAAACCCGTGCTGTCGGCGGGCTTGGCGTCCATCTTGTGAAATCACTGACAGACAAGGCGTGTTACGAGCGGGAAGACAATCAAAACCGTCTCACCCTCACCTGGGACCGCGCAACGGAAACAGACTCATAACGCTTTGGCAAAGCCCTTGATGCAGGCCCCTTTGGGGGCCATCTTAGAAGCCAAGTATTCAAGCGAAAGGACGCCTCCCATGTTCAGCTTCCTATCCGGCGGCAAAAGCCTGGATTTGCCGACAGCCGCCAACGCCCTCGCCGGTCGTGCTGATCCGGTCAAAGTTCCTGAAACACACTTTGTTTCCGGCGCTCGCATCGTGCCGCCATTCCCTGACGGCATGGAGACGATTATCTTCGGCCTTGGCTGCTTTTGGGGCGCAGAGCGGATTTTCTGGCAGGCTGATGGCGTTTACTCGACCGCTGTCGGCTATGCCGCTGGCGTCACGCCAAACCCGAGCTATGAGGAAGTGTGCAGCGGTAGGACGGGCCACAATGAGGTCGTGCTTGTTGTATATGACCCCGCTAAAATTAGCGTAGAAGCGTTGCTGAAGCGGTACTGGGAAGGTCATAATCCAACCCAGGGCATGCGCCAGGGTAATGATGTCGGTACACAATATCGCTCCGGCATTTATTGCTCGACCGCCGCACAGAAGAAGGCGGCTGAAGCTTCAAAGGCCGTGTTCCAGAAAAGCCTGAAAGATGCTGGATTCAGCGCCATCACGACAGAAATTCTGGATGCGCCCGAATTCTACTATGCAGAGAATTATCACCAGCAATATCTGGCAAAGAACCCGGCTGGCTATTGCGGTCTTGGCGGCACCGGCGTTGGCTGCCCAATTGGGATTGTTGCAGCAGCGGAGTAGGGGTCGCGAATAGGAGGGCGGGCAATGTACGCGCAAGGTCTGATCAACGCTTCGGGGGACCCGAATGCCGCGGAAACGCCAGAACAACTCGCCCGCTTCCAGGCCCGCATCGATGCAGAAGAAAAGATCGAAGCGCGGGACTGGATGCCTGCCGCCTACCGCAAAACCTTGATCCGGCAGATTTCCCAGCACGCTCATTCTGAAATCATCGGCATGCAGCCGGAAGGCAATTGGGTAACGCGCGCACCTTCATTGCGCCGCAAAGCTTCATTGTTGGCCAAAGTGCAGGATGAAGGCGGGCATGGGCTTTATCTGTATGCCGCGGCTGAAACACTGGGGATCAGCCGCGAAGAAATGCAGGACCAACTGCTGTCTGGCGCTGCCAAATATTCCTCCATCTTCAACTACCCGACCCTGACTTGGGCAGATATCGGGGCCATTGGCTGGCTGGTCGATGGTGCCGCAATTATGAACCAAATCCCGCTTTGCCGTTGTTCTTACGGGCCATATGCGCGGGCGATGGTG
>Ga0181601_10001152_pt1 | contig 22493 bp, 19 predicted proteins | sample 041ome_8_FD_133020 | JGI IMG/M metagenome (GOLD analysis project Ga0181601, IMG submission 133020) | Coastal salt marsh microbial communities from the Groves Creek Marsh, Skidaway Island, Georgia - 041407BS metaG (megahit assembly) | ecosystem: Environmental > Aquatic > Marine > Intertidal zone... | reverse complement strand
TTTGGTAAACAATTAGCAGATGATTACGAATTACCTACTGAACCAAAACCAGTACAAATTGGGGTGCGATTTGAGGCACCACAAAAACACTTCCAGAAACTAATTGATATTAGTTATGACTTCAAACTATATAGAAAATTTGATGACGAGGGAGTATCGCTACGCTCTTTCTGTACAAACAACAACGCAGCTTATGTTGCCGTTGAGGAAACGTATGGAGACCATTCATATAACGGGCATGCCAAAAAAGACGAAAAATACAGAAACGACATGACCAATTTTGGTATCCTAATGGAAGTTCAGGGCATTGAAGAACCATTCAAATGGTCTAGAGATTTAGTTTCTAAGGTAAATAAAGATGGTACAGGTTTATACTATAGCCCTACACGTACTCCATCTACAACTTCTGAAGGTGAAAATGTAAGTGCTGTTACCATTAGTGAAATGGATGAAGTAAGAGAAGCATTCCAAGGTTACTATTCATACATTGATGATTTTATCGAGGATATGAAGAAAGTATTTCCTACATTGGGTGACGATTGGGGTGTTTACATTCCTGAAGTTAAGTATCTATCACCTGAACCATTAGTTAATTATGATGATTTATCATTGATTGATTTTGATAATGTTCACTTTGTAGGTGATGCATTAAGTGCAAGAGGTATTACAGTATCAGGAGCACAAGGAATTTATGTTACAGATTATATTTTAGAAAAACACAATGAAGAATACCCAGAATTCTTCGAAAATTATTAATATAAAGTTATGGCTAGAGAAAAATTATACGAGTACAAGACCATTAAAAATCAAGGTGCAAAACTCCATTTAATCAAATTTCAAGATGAAGAAAATTGGAGATTTCATAGATGGGATGGTCCAGCAATAGAACCCTTTGAAAGAGATTCTCCTCATACAAAATCATACTACTTAAATGGAAATTTATACGATTATGATAGTTATATGGAAGTTATGCAAGAACGTGAAGGGTTGCCTTATTATAAAAACCAATCCATGAAAAACCAACTCTCAGACTATAGAAACTAATATGGAAAAACCAATAGTTTTTAATGCTACAGAGTGTAAGGAGTGTAATGTTCCCAAAGGTTGGGGGCATGAGATTATTTTTGAAAATAATGAACTCTATTGTGGTAAGTTATTAGTGTTTAAAAAAGGTTGTAACTTTAGTATGCACTATCATTTAGAAAAAGATGAAACTTGGTTTGTCAATGAGGGAGAATTTTTGTATCGTTGGGTAGATACTGAAACAGGTACAGTTCATGAACAACAATTACGAGAAGGTGATAGCGTGAGACAATACCCAGGTCAACCCCACCAATTAAAAGCACTAACTGATGGGGTTATATTTGAAGTTAGTACAGAACATTTTGATTCAGACAGTTATAGAATTTATAGAGAATGGCAAAAATAGGATTATGCGGAACAATGAGTGTAGGAAAAACCACACTTGTTAAGGCTCTTCAGGAGCTAGATTATTTTAAAGATTACAATTTTAGAACAGAGCGTTCTAAAGAACTAATGGCTCAAGGTATTCCATTGAATACTGATTCAACATTAAAGGGTCAATGTGTATTTTTAGCAGAACGGTCAAGCGAATTGATGCAAGAAAACATTATTACAGATCGTACTGTAATTGATGTTATGGCATTTGCTAATTGTTCTACTTCAATGGACATTTATGATAAAGAAGATTTTGAAACATTAGCTGGTCATCTAATTAGAGAGTATGACTATATCTTTTATGTATCTCCTGAAGGTGTAGAAATTGAAGATAATGGCGTTCGTGAAACAGATGCTCAATATAGAAGAACTATTGACTTAATGATTAGTCGTTTAATCAGTAAATATAATCACAGAATTAAAAACTTTACCACCATCTCAGGTACCACTGAAGAACGAATTCATCAAATGTTGAATGTTATAGAACTTTAATATATTTATAACAAAAATTATAAAATGAAGAAATCTGAGTTTAAAGCATATTTGCGCGAAGAAATTATTTCTATGTTGAATGAAGCCGATCCTGAGGATATTAAGGCACAACAAGATCTTAATAAAGAATTAGATCTTACTAAATCAAAGGCTGATGATTTAGGTCAAGCTTTATCCGAGGAAGATGAAGAAGGACCATCATCATCAGATTTGAAAGCTGCTAAAAAAGACTCCGTATCTAAAATTGCTAATAAACTTCAACAAACTACTAAAGAAATGAAATCTGTAGTTAATAAATGGAAGAAAGCAGAAGGTAGTGAAAAGGATGAACTAACAAAGCGTTTAAAAGAACTTACGAAAATAAAGAAAGAACTTGAAGGACTTCTTTAAAAATATTCAAACGCTACTTATTGTAGTATTGGTTATAATTATTCTTTTAATGCGATCTTGTAGTGGTGAAGGAGAATTAGCAGAACCTGAGGTAATTACCAGAGTTGAGGTGCGGTACGATACAGTTGAAACCTTTAAGGAAACTTATGTTCCAAAATGGAAAACTAAAATCATAACCGAAATTGATACTTTCCAGGTACCTATTGATACTTTATCTATTCTAAGAAATTACTATGCAAAGTATTTTTACTCAGATACTCTTAAAATAGATACATTAGGGTATGCTATCATAAATGACACAATTACTCGTAATACTATCCTAGCAAGAGATATTAGAACTAATATTTTAATTCCTACCACTACAATAACAAAAGAAATTTATTTAAATAAAAATGAATTTTATTGGGGTTTAGGATTGCAAGGTAGATCAGACCAGTTAAATTATTTAGGTGGGGAGTTATTATTTAAAAGTAAAAAAAAGAACATATACGGTTTTGGGCTAGGGGTTAATCAAGATTTCCAACCAGTTCTATCAGGCCGTATGTACTGGAAAATTGGAAAATGAGTCAACAAGATTTAAAATCAGTAATTAGGCAGGAATATTTAAAATGCGCTCAAGATCCAGCTCATTTTATGAAAAAATACTGCCACATTCAGCACCCACAACGTGGCCGTGTTATATTTAACTTATACCCATTTCAAGAAAAAACATTACACCTTTTACGAGATAACCCATATTCAATTATTCTAAAATCCCGACAGTTGGGTATATCAACCTTATCTGCTGGGTATTCTTTATGGATGATGTTATTTCATAAGGATAAAAATATTCTATGTATTGCGACAAAGCAGGAAACCGCTCGTAACATGGTTACAAAGGTTAAGTTTATGTATGATAACTTACCTTCGTGGCTTAAAATACCAGCAGATGAGAATAATAAATTATCTCTTAGACTAAATAATGGTTCCCAAATTAAAGCAACCTCAGCAAGTAGTGATGCTGGTAGATCGGAAGCCGTTTCTTTGCTATTAGTAGATGAGGCAGCATTTATTGACCAAATTGGTGAAATATGGGCCTCAGCTCAACAAACCCTAGCTACTGGTGGTGGTGCTATTGTATTATCTACCCCTTATGGTACAGGTAACTGGTTTCATAAAACATGGGTTTCAGCAGAAAATAATGAAAATGATTTCCTTCCAATTAAATTACCGTGGTGGGTTCACCCCGAACGAGATGAAGCTTGGAGAAAACGTCAAGATGAATTACTAGGTGATCCTAGAATGGCTGCTCAGGAATGTGACTGTGATTTTAGTACCTCAGGGGATACTGTATTCCATTCTGAATGGATAGAGTTTATTAAGGAAACAACAATCCAAGACCCACTAGAACGTAGAGGTGTAGATCAAAACCTATGGATTTGGGAAGCCGCTGATTACTCTAGAGAATATATGGTTATTGCTGACGTTGCCCGAGGTGATGGTAAAGATTTTTCTGCATGCCATATAATGGATATTGCAACAAATACTCAAGTAGCAGAATATAAAGGTCAACTTCCACCTAAAGAATTTGGATATTTCCTTACAGGTCTAGCTACTGAATATAATAACGCTATGTTGGTAGTAGAAAACGCCAACATTGGATGGGCAACATTAGATGCTATCCAAGAGAGAGGATATAGAAACTTATACCAATCACCAAAATCCGATCAATTAACTGCTGAATCTTATCTTAGAGTATTCGAAGGCAATAGTGAAATGGTTCCTGGGTTTACAATGTCAATGAGAACAAGACCTCTATGTATTAATAAATTTAGAGAATTTGTTGGTGACCAATCAGTAACTATTCGTTCCAAACGACTATTAGAAGAAATGAAAGTATTTATTTGGAGGAATGGTAGACCAGAAGCTCAAAGTGGCTACAATGATGACTTGGTTATGTCATTTGGAATTGGTATGTTCCTGAGAGATACGTCGCTCAAGTTTCAACAGCAGAGTTTAGACTCCGCTCGCGCAGCTTTAGGGGCAGTTAAAACAAACAAAACTAGTTACAGTGGTGTATACTCAGCAAATAGCGCCCAAAACCCATACAATATGGATATAGGGGGTAAAGATGAGAGCATAAAGTGGCTACTATAATATATTTATAACAAAATTAGAAAATGGCAGATAAAGGATTATTCCCCAGATTACAACGATTATTTTCTACGGATGTAGTTCTCCGTAATACTGGTGGCAACCAACTTAAAGTGTTTGATGTTAATAGCATCCAACAATCCGGAGACTTGCAAACTAATGCTTTAGTAGATAGATTTAATAGAATTTATACTAATTCATCTACCTCATTATATGGTCAACAAACTAATTTTAATTACCAATACTTAAGACCCTCATTATACTCAGATTATGATGCGATGGATACAGATGCTATCATCGCATCTGCTCTTGATATAATTGCTGATGAAAGTACTCTAAAAAATGATCAGGGTGAAGTATTATCTATTCGTTCTTCGGATGAAGATATTCAAAAAATCCTTTATAACTTATTTTACGACGTATTAAATATTGAATTCAACCTTTGGCCTTGGATTCGTAATATGTGTAAATATGGTGATTTCTTTTTGAAATTAGAAGTAGCAGAAAAATTTGGGGTATATAACGTTATCCCTTATACAGCATTCCATATTGAAAGATTAGAAGGTGCTGATAAAGAAAATCCTGCTAAAGTAGAATATAGATTTGACCCAGAAGGAGTAGCAGCCTCAGATTATGGCTACTACAATGTACCTGGGGGTAGTGGAAACCAAAACTCAATCATTTTTGATAATTATGAAATGGCTCATTTCCGTCTTTTAACGGATATGAATTTCTTACCTTATGGTAGAAGTTATATTGAACCAGCTCGTAAATTATTTAAGCAGTACACGTTAATGGAAGATGCAATGTTAATCCACAGGATTGTACGTGCACCTGAAAGACGTATTTACTACATGAATGTTGGTTCTATCCCTCCCCAAGAGATTGATGCATTTATGGAGAAAACAGTTTCTAAAATGAAACGTACTCCATATGTTGATCAACAAACAGGTGAATATAACCTAAAATATAACATGCAAAACTTACTTGAGGATTTTTACATCCCAGTAAGAGGTAATGATACATCAACTAAAATTGAAAACCTAAACGGTCTACAATGGGATGGTATCCAGGATGTTGAATACTTAAGAGACAAATTATTTGCAGCCCTTAAAGTGCCTAAAGCGTTTATGGGTTACGATGAAAACACAGATGGGAAAGCTACATTGGCAGCGCAAGATATCCGTTTTGCTCGCACAATTGAGCGTATTCAACGCATAGTAACATCGGAGTTATATAAGATCGCGATAGTCCATTTATATACTCAAGGATACCGTGATGAACAATTAGCTAACTTTGAAATTTCATTAACAACACCTTCAATCATTTACGATCAAGAAAGAATTGCATTGATGAAGGAGAAAATGGATTTAGCTGAACAAATGGTTAACTCAAACCTATTCCCATCAGATTATATCTATGATAATATCTTCCACTTAAGTGAAGACCAATACGATGAATATAGAGATTTAATTCGTTCAGATGTGATGCGTAAATTCCGTTTATCTCAAATTGAAAACGAAGGTAATGATCCTATTGAATCAGGTAAGTCATATGGTACACCTCATGATTTAGCTTCGCTATATGGTCAAGGTAGAATGGAATCAGACCCAGCAAACGTACCTGATGGTTATAATGAAGACGAAGCTGAATTAGGCCGTCCAAAAGAAAAAGTATCTAAACGTAATACCCAAGATGATAATTTTGGAAAAGATAGGTTGGGTGTTGCTGGTATGAAAAATGATTATAACAGTAATGATAAACTTAAAGTTGATTTTAAAGGTGGTTCACCACTAGCTTTAGAAAGTAATACGCATTTCCTCAAGCATAAAAGTATGCTTAAATCTATTCCGGTTGCAAAAAAGCAAATGGTTTTTGAAAAAAAGGCCAATGATAGCTCATTATTAGACGAATCAAATATTAAGGAACAATAATTCTTATATATTTATAAAAAAATAGACGTAGATGTATATCAAACATTCGAAATTTAAAAATACTGGTATTTTATTTGAGGTACTAGTAAAACGTATTACTTCTGATACTTTATCAGGAGCAACTTCTCCTGCAATCAAAATCTTAAAGAAATATTTTGTTAATACTGAGATAGGAAAGGAATATAAATTGTATGAAACTGTATTCAAGTCAAAGACATTAAGCGAATCAAAAGCTAATATTGTCCTTACTACAGTATTGGAGTCTTCAAATAAACTTAATAGATCAAAATTAAGAAAAGAAAAATATAATTTAGTTAAAGAGCTCAAAGAATATTATAACGTAGATGAGTTGTTTAAAACTAAATTGTATGACTATAAGGCACAAGCTTCATTATACACTTTGTTTGAAATCTACGCAACTGATAAGGCAACAGATCCTAATCAAATAGTTGATAATAAAGTAACCCTTTTAGAACATTTAACAAAAGAAAATGTTGAAAGAGATGATGTAAAAGATGATGTACTTTCAGAATTTAAATCATACGATAAAGATTTACGTACTTTAACATACCGCATTATGTTAGAGAAATTCAATGAAAAATACTCAGACTTAAGTAACAACCAAAAACGTGTGCTTAAAGAATTTATTGAGTCTGTAGATAATACAACTCAACTTAAAGACTTCTATAATAAAGAAGTTAATTCAATTAAAGAATCTATTAAAAATCACATATCTAAATCTACTGAAGAGGTAGTTAAGATTAAACTAAGTGAAGTTTCTAAGTTAATAAAAGAATTAGATAACAGAGGCATGGTAAAAAGTGATCATTTAGTTGACTTACTACAGTACCATAGCTTGGTAGAAGAACTTACTGTAGCAAATGGGTAATTACAAGTATAAAATAAAAGAAACGTTAAAACCAAAAGACGTAGATCCTGCTTTACTTAAACGTTTAGAAGATAAGTATGGCCCTGTAAAAGATACAGATTTCTTTACAGATAATTTAGATACATACTTCAAAACTAGTAATGTTGATCCCGAAACTAATAGTATTGGTCACGATATTATTAAATTAGCGTCATTTGGTGATTCATTGAAGAAAATGTCTGATGCCGTTAAAGCATTAAAACAATTAATGGGTACTGAAGATGCTAAAAATGATCAAATTATTAAAGCAGCAGCAGCTGAGTTGAAAGTAGTATTTAACAAATACAGAACTCATCTTAGAAAAAACTACCCAGACCAATATAACCAAATCAAAAATACCTTAGAAGAAATTTCTACAACTGGGGGAGGTAGCGGTGCTGCCACCTTTACTCCTGGTACAGGAGCCCAATATGCAACCCCATATGCCTTTGGTAAAAAGGGAGATGCTAAAAAAGGTGGGATGTATACTAAAAAGTTCGGGTATAAGTTAGTTCCTAATAAAATTAAAGGATCTGGAGTTGAAGTAAAAAATTTATTTGAAGCTGAAAGCTCAAGTACATTCCAACAGAGAAGAATAGCAGCATTTGATGAAATTGAGCAACAACTTAACGATATTTATAAGATGTTAAGTAATGCTAAAAACGAAACAGTTCAATACTACACAGACAATCCCAGTTCTTATGCTGTAGTTAAACCAACTGATTTAGTTCTTGATTACATCAACGATATTAAGGATTTACTTAAAGGAGAAGAATAATGGCAATTAATGTATCCGTAATACAGAGTGCAGAAACTCAACCAACTGATTTAGTGGCTGGGACTCCTGTTACTTATAGCATTGACAACCCTTTAATAGGTTCTTCTTATTTCATATTTGAAACTACTAGAAATAGTGAAGGAATTTATGATGATGCCTCACCTAAAAACCTAGAAGGTTCATTTACTTTAGGTAGTGGTGTTTCGGGTTTAGTTAACAACGAATACATAGCAGGTGTTACTGTAGCTCCTGGTGGTGGTGATGTAATATTTACACCAACAAACAACGTAACAGCAGCAACACTATTATTAAGAGGAACAAAATCATAAAAATATATAATATTTATAACCATGAAACAAAAAACATTACAAGAACAATATAACCTAATCTCAGAAGGAAAAGGAAATGCTGAGGTGTTTATGAAAGCAGCTAAGCGTCAATTCCCTAATATTGTCCGCAACTCAGCTACATTAAACGAAACAGTATCAGCATTAAAACATCAACATCTAATCTCAGAAAATCTAATGGGTATTGGAGTTGTATCTGTAGGTAAATCTTCAAACCCTGATTGGTTTAAAATCTTCAATGAAAACATGGAAACCATTTCTGAAGAAGCTAAAGCTGTAGAGAAAAAAGTTTCTAAAGAAGTTGAAGACTTAGAAGAAAAAAACTTCGATTATAAGGATAAGAAAAACGTTGATAACGTATTTGGTGAGGAATTCTTAAAAGGATACTACACTGAAATGAAAGATCCTAAAAACGCAGACAAGTCAATTGACGAATTAAAAGAAATCGTAGCTAAAAATCTAGCTAAAGATCAACTTCACTATGTTAAAGATGGTCAATTCGGAGAAAAAGGTGTTGGTTACACTGACGAATTACCAGGCCTAAAAGCATCTAAAACAGATAAAATGGAGCCTGTAAAGTTAAAAGAAAACACTTCTATTTCTTTATTAGATATCCTTAACGAAGGTGAAGAGTCAAAACCTACAAAGAAAAAAGCTAAAAAAGAAACAACAGATTCTAAGTTATCTGAAATTGAAAAAAATGGTAGAATTGCTACATTAGAAATGCAAATTGAAGCTTTAGAGGAAATTATTGAGTCTAAAAATCAAAGAATTACCATGGTTACTGAAGATGAAAATCTATCAGAATTAGCAGACAAGAAAAAAGTAAAAGACATGCAACGTGAAGTTAAAGACCTTGAAAAAAGAAAGGCTAAAATGGAGAAGTTGTATGAAAAAATGTGTGGTAAATCTTACGTTAAGACTGAAATTGTAGACGAAGCTGACGAAGTACCTTCAAACCCAGAAGACTATACAAAACAACCCGGATACGTTCACGAAGACTAATGAAAAAGGTACTAGTAGAAACTCAAATCGAATACTAAGATGAAAAAATTACTTATTGAGACTAACCTCTTTACTCCTCAAGGACTGATGCTTTCAGAAGGGAAACTTTCTGAGAGAGGAAATCCTATGGTTGAGGGTATTTTAGCTACGGCTGAGGTTAAGAATGGTAACGGTCGTTACTATTCAAAAGACCTATGGGAACGAGAAATCGATAAGTATATGCAGTCAGTTAAGGAGAATAGAGCAATGGGCGAACTTGATCACCCAGAATCTTCTGTAATTAACTTAAAGAATGTTTCACACAACATTAAAGATATGTGGTGGGATGGAGATAATGTAGTAGGTAAAATAGAAGTATTACCTACACCTTCAGGAAATATCCTTAAAGCACTTATTGAAAGTGGTATTACAGTAGGTGTATCGTCTCGTGGAATGGGATCTCTTGAACAAAGAGGTGAAGTATTAGAAGTACAAGATGACTTCGAATTATTATGTTGGGATTTTGTATCAACACCATCCAACCCAGGCTCATATATGCAATTAGTAAAAGAAGGTTTAGATGTAAAGGGTCTAAACAAATATTCTAAAGTAAATTCAATTATAGGAGAAATTTTATGTTCGAATGGACATTGTCCTATAGTTTAAACTCGCCTGCTACCTTAGGCAACAACAACCCCCCCCCTTAGGATAGTATCCTAAGACCTAAGCCCGCGAAAGCGGGCTTTTTTTTTTTCTTGCGACTTTGAAATATCCCCATATATGTATACTCGTTAATATGCCATCTCTTATATGGTATCGAAATTAATTCAAACCCCCCATTACGTTTCTTAATAAGCGTAGTTTCCAAACAAAATTTTAGGAAAAATGAACAGAGACTTTTTAAAAGAAGCCATTGCTGATGCTAAGACCGTAAAGGAGTCTGCCATCGCAAATGCTAAAGCTGCTTTAGAAGAAGCATTCTCTCCTCAACTCCAAGCCATGTTCGCTAGCAAGCTAGAAGAAATGGAAAGAGAGGACTTGGAAGAAGGCTACGACGAAGTAGACGAAGCAGAAGAAATGGACGAGGTTAAAAAATCAGAAAAAGAAGTTGATGAAACTATCGAAGAAGCTAAGGACGAAATGGACGAGGCTGATGCGATGGATGAAGAAATGGATTTAGATGAAATTTTAGCTGAGTTGGAAGGTGAACTTTCTGAAGAAAAAACAGAAGACATTACCGAAGGTGAAGACGAAATGTCAGAAGCTAAAGAAGAAGTAGAAGAAGCTGAAGAAGCTGAAGAAACTGAAACTGAAGAAGAAGACGAAGATGTTGAAGCTGGAGAGGAAGATGAAGAAATCGACCTTGAAGACATGTCAGAAGAAGATCTTAAGAAATTCATCGAAGACGTAATCGAAGACATGGTTAAAGCTGGAGAGCTTGAAGCCGGAGAAGACTTCGAAGACGATGTAGAAGTAGACGTTGACGCCGACGGAGAAATTGAAGTAGAAGACGATGAAATGACTTCTGTGGATATGATGGAAGAAGGTGAAGACGTAGAAGAAGGTGAGGACATGGATGAAGTTAAAAAAGAATTAGATGAAGCATTAGAAACTATTGCTACATTGAAATCAGAACTTAACGAAATCAACTTACTAAACGCTAAATTACTCTACGCAAACAAAATCTTTAAAACCAGATCGTTAAATGAATCACAAAAAGCTAAAGTTTTAGGTGCATTTGACAAAGCTGAAACTGTTAAAGAAGTAAAAGTAGTATTTGAAACTCTTTCTGAGAATATCAAATCTGCAAAGAAAACTGTAACTGAAAATGTTATGGGTTCTGCTTCAAAAGCAACCGGCATTGTTAAAGAAGCTAAACAGCCAATTGTTGAATCAAATGAAATGGTAAATAGATTTAAAAAACTCGCAGGAATTATTTAAATTATTAAACGCTAAAAAACAAAGAAAAAAATGTCACAATTACAATCTCTTTTAGAAAGCGCTAATCCTTACAAATCATTGCAGTCAGATGCTGCAAGATTAGCGTCAAAATGGGAAAAAACTGGACTATTGGAAGGTACTAAAAACGAGACCGAAAAGAACAATATGTCTATGATCCTAGAAAACCAAGCCAAGCAATTGGTTATGGAAGAATCAAACACTGGTGGTGGTGCTGGTGCTGGTAACTTTACTGCTGGAACTGGTGGTCAATGGGCTGGTGTAGCTCTTCCATTGGTAAGAAAAGTATTTGGTCAAATCGCAGCGAAAGAATTCGTTTCGGTTCAACCAATGAACTTGCCTTCAGGTCTAGTATTTTACCTAGATTTCCAATACGGAACTACAAAAGCTCCATTTAGTTCGGTTGCTGGTGAAAACTCAATGTACGGTACTCCTTCAGCTAACTTCGGTAACGAATCAACTGGTGGTATGTACGGAGCTGGTCGTTTCGGTTACTCAATCAACAACACTGCTTCTGCTGTAACATTTAGTGCAGTTGCTCCAGCTGATTGGTTTGCTGATATGAATGCCGATGGTGCTTATTCAGCTTCAATCGCTAATTACAGTGTTTACTCAATCGATCTAGCTGGTTTAGATGCTAACTACGATGCAGAAGCAATCCGTGGTTTCTACCCAACATCTTCAGCAATTACTCCTTCTAATGTATTACCAGCATTTACAAAAGTGTCAGGTTCTACACTACAATTCGTAGCTGTAGATAATTTAGCAGTAGTATCAGATGCAGTAGATATCGTTTACTCATTACAACCAACTGACGCTAACAGAGGCGACTTCGAAGATGGTAACACTAACTTGAACGGCGACAACGCAGCAATTTCTATTCCAGAAATCAACGTTCAAATGAAGTCTGAAGCAATCGTTGCTAAGACTCGTAAGTTGAAAGCTGTTTGGACTCCTGAGTTCGCTCAAGATTTGAACGCTTACCATAGCTTAGATGCTGAAGCTGAATTGACTTCAATCATGAGTGAGTACATTTCATTAGAAATTGATATGGAAATCTTAGATATGTTGATTGATTCTGCTGCAGGTGGTACTGAGTACTGGTCAGCTGTAAACAACAAAGCTATCTCAAACGTTGACGGTGCTGAAAGTGCTTTAGGGTTCTTCAACACTCAAGGTCAGTGGTTCCAAACTTTAGGAACTAAAATGCAGAAATTAAGTAACCAAATTCACCAAAGAACACTTAGAGGTGGAGCTAACTTCATGGTTATCTCTCCAACAGTAGCAACTATCTTGGAATCAATCCCAGGATTCGCTTCTAGCTCTGACGGTGATGTTACTAAAGCTTCTTACGCATTTGGTGTACAAAAAGCTGGTACTATCAATAACAGATACACTGTTTACAAAAACCCATACATGAAAGAAAACACAATCTTGATGGGCTTTAGAGGTGGTCAATTCTTGGAAGCTGGTGCGGTATTCGCTCCATACATTCCATTAATCATGACTCCAATGGTATACGATCCAGATAGCTTTACTCCACGTAAAGGTCTATTGACTCGTTACGCTAAGAAAGTAGTACGTCCAGAATTCTACGGAAAAATTTACGTAGATGGTCTACAAACTCTCTAATCTAACTTAGAGTAGATAAAATTAAGCCCCGCGCAAGCGGGGCTTTTTTTTTCATATGTATAATCGATAAAAGTTATTATACGTAAAACTAAAGATATGGCATCAAAACCTCACACCGATGAAGTTCATAGAAATCAAAGAATAGTGAAAAACCCTATAAAATTTAAAATTACATTAAACGAAGAGCAAAAAGAAGCAAAAGCTAAAATATTAGAAAACACCATAACAATGCTAGCTGGTAAAGCTGGTTCTGGTAAGACATTATTAGCAGTGCAAATAGCTCTAGATGGTCTCCTTAGAAGACATTATGAAAAAATTATTATTACCAGACCTACAGTATCGAAAGAAGAAATAGGATTTTTACCTGGTGATTTACGTGAAAAGATGGATCCATGGATTCAACCAATCTATCAAAACATGTTTGCTTTATATGATAAAGATAAAGTAGAAAAACTTATTGAAGACGGAAAAATTGAAATTGTTCCTTTAGCATTTATGAGGGGTAGAACATTCCTAGATTCATGTATTATTGTAGATGAAGCTCAAAACGTTACTCATGAACAAATGGAAATGATTGCCACTCGTATTGGTTTACGTTCTAAAATGATTATATGTGGTGATGATCATCAAGTTGATTTAAAGTCAAAACGAGAATCTGGGTTTAGATTCTTATATAAATCAATGAGAAAAATTAAAAATGCTGTAGGGATAACTTTACTACAGAATCATAGAGATCCAATTGTTGATGATCTAATCCAAGTGTATGAGGAAGCAGATGCACAAGGTATAAAATTGGGTTCCTCAGGTACTAGCGGAAGAACTAGAAGATAATTTGATATTATTTCAATTATATAGGGGCTCCATCAATTGGAGCCCTTTTTTCCAATATTTATAACAAAAAATACACCCCATGGCAAACATTCCAATTTGGACAGGTACTTCCACATTCACAGCTGGTGATACTCCTTTCGGGTTTTATGATAACGATCCGGCATTTGTAACAGATTCAGATCGATTTGCTGATTTTGCAGCTCGTAGATTAGGTTACCCGATTGCTGATGTAGAATTGCAGTCTGGTTCGTTCTATACCGCGCTTGAACAAGCAATCACCATCTATGGCAACGAGGTATATGCCTATAAAGTAAGACAAGATTATCTATCACTTGAAGGAACAGACATATCAACAAGTGTTCCATCTGTAAACGGTAACCCATCATTAGCATTCTCTCAAGTCAACCCTAATATGGGAGTAATTATTAAACTCTCAGAACAATATGGTACTGAAGCAGGAACTGGTGGGAATGTAGATTGGCATACAGGTTCAATTGCTTTAACTGCCTCAGTTCAGGATTATGATTTAAATGCTTGGGCAATTGCTCAAGGGTATGATGATAAAGATCTTGAAATTAAAAGAGTATTTTATGAAGCACCACCTGCAATCGCAAAATTCTTTGATCCATATGTGGGTAGTGGTACTGGTGTTATGAATTTAATGGATAGTTTTGGTTGGGGTAATTACTCACCAGCTATTAACTTTGTATTAATGCCTATCAATTATGATTTGCAAGTAATTCAACAGATAGAATTTAATGATCAAATTAGAAGATCAAACTATTCATTTGAAGTTCAAAATAATAAATTAAGATTATTCCCAATTCCAACAGGAGAAATAAATACCTTATATTTCCAATTTTTACTTAAATCTGAAAGATTAGCAAATAGTATTGCTGGAGATTCTGGGTCAATTTCAAATGTTTCAAATGTTCCTTATACCAACCCTGTATATTCTCAAATTAACTCTGTTGGTAGAAGTTGGGTGTTTGAATACGCTTTAGCTATTTCTATGGAAATGTTAGGACTTATAAGAGGTAAATATAGCTCAGTACCAATCCCGGGTTCTGAAGTAACACTTAATGGTTCTGATCTAGTTTCAAGGGGTAACGATGCTAAAACGACTTTAATTGAAAGGTTAAGAGCGTACTTAGATGAAACCTCTAGAGAAAAATTACTAGAAAGAAGATCATTAGAAAGTGATTATAGACAGAAAGAGTTAAACCAAGTCCCATTCCCAATTTACATAGCATAAGATGGCTTTATACGGTAGTTCAAGAGATATAAGTTTATTTAGACACATTAGTAGAGAATTGATGGGTAATGTTATTACTCAACAATGTTCTTTCTATAAATTTAAAATAGAAGAAACTAAAGTCAATCTTTACGGAGAAGCTGCCGAAGAAAAATATTATATGGGTCCGGTTCTATTAAACTGTTTAGTAGAAAGACGAGACCAGGAATATCCTGAAACGGATATGGGTACTGATTTTAATTGGGGTGCTACTTTTAAATTCCTAAGAGATGATTTATTAACAGCTGGTGAAGATTTTAACCAAAATTTCGCTCCTGCTGACCACAACTATGGAGCTAATCTTGTTCCTGAAGTTGGGGATATAATTTTATACAACGAGGGGTACTATGAGGTAGATAATATTATTTCTAACCAGTACTTTGCAGGTAAAAACCCAGATTACCCTAACCAACCAGGCAACTGGAACCCCGATTTGGATGAATTTGGTTCATCTATTTCTATCATTTGTGAAACACATTATGTACCTGCCGATAAAGTAGGCATTACACAAGAAAGATTTATTTAATGGCTGATAAAGGAAAAATACCAACCCCTAAAACACAAAGGGAAATTAGCATTTCTCAACAGGATGCCTTCGATTCAACTCGAGGTAATCCTAATGCTAGTTCTACTTTTAATAGAGGTGAACAAGTATCATTTAGAGATGATACTACAAAACCCTTTGCTTTAGGGTTTAAGGAGATTGATGAAGCTATTTTCTATTACATGGAAAATGTTATCAAACCTACAGTCCAGCAAAATGGGGTAGTTCAAAAAGTACCTATTATTTATGGTTCTCCTGAAAGATGGAAACAGATTCAAAAAGACGGGTACTATAGAGATAAGAAAGGTAAAATTATGATGCCTCTTATCACTTTTAAACGTAATACTATCGAACGTAATCGTGGGTTATCTAGAAAATTAGATGCTAATAACCCTAATAACGTTCAGATTTTTACAAAAAGATATAGCAATAAGGATTCTTATAATAACTTTGATATATTAAATAACAGAACTCCTCAAGAACAGCAATATGCTGTAATAATGCCTGATTATGTAAACATTACATATGACTTTATTATATCAACTTATTATGTAGAACAATTAAATAAATTAATTGAAGCTATTAATTATTCTTCTAATAGTTATTGGGGTAATCCCGAACGCTTTAAATTTAAAGCTACTATAGATAGTTTTGCAACTCCTGTAGAATTAGCTAGCGGAGGAGAAAGAACAGTAAAAGCAACATTTCAGTTAAAGCTTTATGGATATATAGTTCCAAGTACTATACAAAAAGAACTAACAGCCATAAAGAAATTTAATAATAAAACACAAATTATATTCAATATGGAAGTAGTATCAAATTTAGAAGAGGCCAATAATACCCCCCAAGACGGAATAACTATAGAGACTTCAGCGGATTCAACTTCTTTTGAAGAATAATATAAACCCATTAATATTTATAATAAAAAATGGGGATACTCCTAAGACAAAATAAAGGCTCGGAATTAACTTTTCAGGAAGTAGATGGCAATTTTCAGTCACTCTACTACTCTAGTTCTTTGGCCGGAAGTGTTATCAATTTCTACTTCCCTAGTAGTAGCATATCCCATAGTGTAGACCTATCAGGATTGCCAGGGGTTAGTGGTATTGGCATTTACAAAGATGGTTCTTTTATTAAGAACGCTCAAAGCATAAAATTTACAGGTAGTGGAATTAATGTATCATCTGTTCCGGGAGGTGCAGTTGAAATTTCAGTTGATTCTATTAAAGATAACCATGCCCAGGATACTCAAGTATTATATGCTTCGGGTTCTGGTCCCAACCCCGAAATTAAAGGTTCATCAAATCTTACATTTAACTATCATACTAATAGGTTAGATTTAGATGGACATCTTAATATTAAAGGAACCGATCCTGTTACGATAGATTCCTTAACACAAAATAATAATATTTTTCAAGTTGTTACTTATAACCCAACTTCAAAAATTGTAGAATATAGAACAATCCCAGGAGCCTCAGGATATGCTGGTACATCGGGTACTTCGGGTTCATCAGGATCTGCGGGTACCGTTGGTAGTAACGGAATTTCAGGCAGTTCTGGTAGCTCTGGTAGCTCAGGTAGCTCTGGTAGTTCAGGTACTGTAGGAACAAGTGGTACATCAGGTACCTCAGGTACAGCGGGTACTGCAGGTTCATCTGGTACTTCATCAGGTGCTGGTACCGCAGGTACTTCAGGTACCTCTGGAGAAAGTAGCACTTCAGGTTCTTCAGGAACTTCAGGTTCATCAGGTTCAAGCGGTTCATCTGGCTCATCAGGTTCTTCAGGTTCAACAGGTAGCAATGGTGCTACTGGAGCTCATGGTTCATCAGGTAGCTCAGGATCAAGTGGTTCTTCGGGATCAACAGGTTCAACAGGTTCTTCAGGACAAGATGGACAATCAGGAGCCTCTGCTACTTCAGGTAGTGCAGGTACTTCAGGTTCATCAGGAGGATCAGGTTCAAATGGTTCTTCAGGTAGTTCAGGCTCATCAGGTTCATCTGGTAGTCAAGGTTCAACTGGTCAAGATGCCCAATCAGGCGCTTCATCAACATCAGGTAGCTCAGGTACTTCAGGTTCAGCCGGTGCTTCAGCATCAAGTGGTAGTTCAGGTTCATCCGGTTCATCTGGTAGTTCAGGTTCTACGGGTTCAGCAGGTTCATCAGGACAAGACGAGCAAAGTGGTGCTTCTGGTACCTCAGGTAGCTCAGGTACTTCAGGTTCAGCCGGTGCTTCATCATCAAGTGGTTCATCAGGATCTAGTGGTAGTTCAGGTTCAACTGGTACTGCAGGTTCTTCAGGACAAGCCGAACAATCAGGCGCTTCAGCTACTTCAGGTAGCTCAGGTAGCTCAGGTTCAGCTGGTGCTTCAGGTTCAAGCGGCTCCTCAGGTTCTTCAGGTTCCTCAGGTTCAAGTGGTTCAACAGGTTCAGCAGGTTCTACAGGGCAAGACGAGCAAAGTGGTGCTTCAGGTACTTCTGGTTCTTCTGGTTCATCAGGTACAGCTGGAGCTTCTAGTTCAAGTGGTTCAAGTGGTAGTTCAGGATCTTCGGGTTCAACTGGTACAGCAGGTTCTTCGGGGCAGGCAGAACAATCAGGCGCTTCTGCAACATCAGGATCATCTGGTTCATCAGGTACAGCTGGAGCTTCTGGTTCAAGTGGTTCATCAGGTAGTTCAGGATCAAGTGGTTCTTCTGGATCAACTGGTTCAGCAGGTTCTACAGGACAGGATGAACAATCCGGTGCATCAGGTACTTCTGGTTCAAGTGGTAGTTCAGGTACAGCCGGGGCTTCATCATCAAGTGGTAGCTCAGGTTCATCAGGATCTTCTGGTTCAACAGGTACTGCAGGTTCATCAGGACAAGCAGAACAATCGGGTGCATCAGCTACTTCAGGTAGTTCTGGTTCATCAGGTACAGCAGGTGCTTCAGGCTCCTCAGGTAGTTCTGGTTCATCAGGTAGCTCAGGTTCTTCTGGATCAACAGGTTCAGCAGGTTCTACAGGTCAAGACGAACAATCCGGTGCTTCAGGTACAGCAGGTTCAAGTGGTACTTCAGGTTCAGCAGGAGCTTCAGGTTCATTTGGTTCAAGTGGTACTAGTGGATCATCAGGTTCAACTGGTACTTCAGGTTCAGCAGGTTCATCAGGACAAGCAGAACAATCAGGCGCTTCTGCAACATCAGGATCTTCAGGATCAAGTGGTACAGCTGGTGCCTCAGGTTCAAGTGGTAGTAGTGGTTCATCAGGTAGCTCAGGTTCTTCTGGATCAACTGGTTCAGCAGGTTCTACAGGACAGGATGAACAATCAGGCGCTTCAGGAACTTCAGGTTCAAGTGGTAGTTCAGGTACAGCAGGTGCATCTTCATCTTCAGGTTCATCAGGATCAAGTGGTAGCTCCGGTAGTACTGGTTCAGCAGGTTCTACAGGACAGGATGAACAATCAGGCGCTTCAGGTACAGCAGGCTCTTCAGGATCAAGCGGTACAGCAGGAGCAACAGGATCTAATGGTTCTTCAGGTGATTCAGGTTCAAGTGGATCTTCTGGATCAACCGGTTCAGCAGGTTCTTCAGGACAAGACGAGCAAAGTGGTGCTTCAGGTACCTCAGGTAGCTCAGGTAGTTCAGGTAGTGTTGGTGCTTCAAATACAAGTGGTTCATCAGGTACTTCAGGTTCTGCAGGCTCTTCAGGAACAGCAAACACATCAGGTAGTTCAGGTACAGCCGGTACCTCAGGTATAAGTGGTTTAGCCGGTGAATCTGCTTTAGCAGGAACTAGCGGATCATCAGGTTCAAATGGTTCTACAGGTAATCAAGGATCAAATGGTTCTTCTAGATTATCAGGTAGCTCAGGTAGCTCAGGTTCATCAGGTTCTACAGGCTCATCAGGTCAAGACGAACAATCCGGTGCTTCAGGTACAGCAGGTTCAAGTGGTACTTCAGGTAGTTCTGGTGGTAGTGGTTCAAATGGTAGCTCAGGGTCAAATGGTTCAACAGGAGCACAAGGAGCTAATGGTTCATCAAGATTATCAGGAACAAGTGGTACATCAGGTACATCAGGTACATCAGGTTTAACTGGTGCCGATGGTTTATCGGGTGCAAGTGCCCTATCAGGTACTTCAGGTTCTTCAGGATCTAATGGTTCTACAGGTAACCAAGGTGGAGCTGGTTCTTCACGTTTAAGTGGTACTTCAGGTAGTTCAGGTTCAACTGGTTCAGCAGGTTCTACAGGACAGGATGAACAATCAGGTGCATCAGGTACATCAGGTTCTTCAGGAACAGGCGGTAGCTCAGGTGCTACTGGGACAAATGGTTCTAGTGGTTCATCAAGATTATCAGGTAGTTCAGGTAGTTCAGGTACTTCAGGTTCAACAGGTAATCAAGGAGCACAAGGCTCTTCTAGATTATCAGGTACTTCAGGTTCATCTGGTTCAAATGGTTCGACTGGGGCACAGGGGAATGCTGGTTCATCAAGATTATCAGGAACTAGTGGTTCCTCAGGTACATCAGGTAGTACAGGTGTTCAAGGTGCTTCAGGTGGTAGTGCCGCTTCAGGAACAAGTGGATCTTCAGGTTCAACAGGTTCTACAGGTAACCAAGGTGGAGCTGGTTCTTCACGTTTAAGTGGTACCTCAGGTAGTTCAGGTTCAACTGGTTCAAATGGTAATACCGGAGCTAGTGGTTTAAGTAGACTTTCAGGTACTTCTGGATCTAGTGGTTCAGGAGGTACTTCAGGTATAAATGGTATTAACGGTCAATCAGCCGTTTCAGGTACTGCAGGTAGTTCTGGTTCAACAGGTTCTACAGGTAATCAAGGAGGAGCTGGTTCAAGTAGACTTTCAGGTACTTCAGGTTCATCTGGTTCAAATGGTTCAACTGGAGCCCAAGGAGGAGCTGGTTCAAGTAGACTTTCAGGTACTTCAGGTACAAGTGGTACATCAGGTACATCAGGTTTAACTGGTGCTGATGGTTTATCATGTGCAAGTGCTTTATCAGGAACTTCAGGTTCATCTGGTTCAAATGGTTCTACAGGTAATCAAGGAGGAGCAGGTTCATCACGTTTAAGTGGTACCTCAGGTTCATCAGGTTCAAATGGTTCAACAGGAGCACAAGGAGCTAACGGTTCATCAAGATTATCAGGAACAAGTGGTAGTTCAGGTTCTTCAGGTAACAATGGTGTTGCAGGAGGAAATGGTCTATCAGCACTTTCAGGTACTTCAGGATCATCAGGTAGCTCAGGTTCAGCTGGTGTAGGTGGTGCTGGTGGAATATCTGGAGGATCAGGTTCTTCAGGTTCATCAGGTAATGACGGTACTTCAGGTATATCTGGTAATGTAGGTACAAATGGTACTTATGTATCAATTACTGCAGGTTCAGGTTTAACTGGTGGAGGTGCCTTATCTACAGATAGAACTGTAAACGTAATAGGAGGTATAGGTATTACTTCAAATACCAACAATATAGATTTAAATGTTCAATCAAATAATAGCCCTGAATTAGTATATTGGGATTCAAATATTAATTCCTTCACAGAATTTGGTGTTCCATTCTCAGTAACAAGCCCTACAGATTTAGATGGTAATGGTGTTATTAATATTCGAGGATTAGATCAATTCCAAGCAAATGTTAAAGCTTTTGATATTGAACACCCCACAAAAGGTAACCCACACAGGCTACAATATGGTGTATTAGAAGGTCCGGAACATAGTGTATTCCTAAGAGGAAAAACAACTACTAATACAATAAAACTTCCATATTACTGGGTAGATTTAGTACATGAAGGTTCAATAACCGTACAACTAACCCCAATAGGAATTCCATGTATACACCATGTAGTTAATGTATCTACCAACGAAATAAACATTGATTGCGAATGTGGTGATATAAATGCTTATTACGTTATACACGCTGAAAGAAAAGATGTAGATGCTCCAAAACTCGAGTATATTAAAGAATAATTATAAGCATTATAAAATATAAAGAATGGCAAAAAGTGTAAGAATAACCCCAGCATCAGGAGCAATTGAATTTATAGGCGATGATGGTGTAACCGTAGCTAGATCTATGGTGCTTGAAAATGGTGAGCTTCACACTAAATCTGGTGATGCTGTTAATGGTACAATCATGTCAGCAATAGGTGGCAATACCACACCTAACGAAAATTTATTAGATATAGGTACAATTCAAATATCAAATCAAAATGATATTTATGGAAATGCTGCAAAAACAGTTATATCTCCTTACGAAGCAAGGTATGTAAATGATAATACAGGAGCTACTACTATTAGAGGTAATTCAGCTCCAGATGCTCTAATCAATGGTGAAGCTTATACTCTTAGTATTTACTATAAAGATCTTATAGGTACTCTTAGTTTAGACTTAGGAGACACTCCTTTAACAGGGTCCCAAACAACAGCCACAGGTACATCAGCAAATCCTATAAGTGGTAGAATATATGGTCATGCTATTAGAACTAACAATGCTTATACTTTTATAGATATAAACTTAACACAAGCCGGTTCTGTTACATTATTAAACCCTAAGTTAGAATTAGGTACTACAGCTACTGAATTTATAGCTACCCAAGAAACCCCAGCAGAACCTCAAACAATAACTACTAACAAAATAATTACAACTGGTAAGGTAGGTATTGGAGTCACAGATTCAGCATATGCTCAAGTAACTGTATCCGCAACTAACCATCAAGCCTTTGCCGTTACTAGAAACGGAAATAATGTACCAGCATTGTTTTTAGGTAATGATGGGGGAGTTACAGGTCGTATAGCAGGGAACAACGCTAATGTTCAAATAGGTAGAG
>Ga0181601_10001148_pt1 | contig 22504 bp, 22 predicted proteins | sample 041ome_8_FD_133020 | JGI IMG/M metagenome (GOLD analysis project Ga0181601, IMG submission 133020) | Coastal salt marsh microbial communities from the Groves Creek Marsh, Skidaway Island, Georgia - 041407BS metaG (megahit assembly) | ecosystem: Environmental > Aquatic > Marine > Intertidal zone... | reverse complement strand
TACTTGAGAGACGCTATGGCCTATAACGATCGATCCAAAAATGTCACCCAGGGCATTGCCCGAGCTCCCAACCGATCCATGTACTACGCCATGGGCTACAAGGAAGAAGACTTTGAAAAGCCAATGGTTGGCATTGCCAACGGTCATTCCACCATTACCCCTTGCAACAGCGGCCTTCAGCGTCTTGCCGATGCCGCCATTGCTGCCGTTAGGGATTCTGGGGCGAACCCTCAAGTCTTTGGAACACCCACCATCTCTGACGGCATTGGCATGGGTACCGAAGGTATGAAGTACTCCCTTGTCTCTCGCGAAGTGATTGCTGACAGCATTGAGACCTGCGTGAACGGTCAGTGGATGGACGGCGTGGTGGTGATTGGTGGCTGTGATAAGAACATGCCTGGTGGAATGATTGCCATCGCGAGAACCAATGTGCCTGCAATTTACGTCTACGGCGGAACCATCAAGCCCGGGCACCACAAAGGCAAAGACCTCACCATCGTTTCAGCCTTCGAGGCCGTTGGAGAATTTACCGCCGGGCGACTGAGTAACGAAGACTTCAAGGCCATCGAGCAAAAAGCCTGCCCAGGCTCAGGCTCTTGCGGGGGCATGTACACGGCCAACACCATGAGTTCGGCTTTCGAAGCGATGGGAATGAGCCTTCCCTACTCGTCCACCATGGCCAACGAGGATGGCGAAACAATTGAAAGTGCTGCAGAGTCTGCCCGCGTTTTAGTCGAAGCCATCAAGAAAGGTATTCGTCCCCGGGACATCATCACCAGAAAGTCGATTGAGAATGCGGTCACAGTCATTATGGCAACCGGTGGTTCAACCAATGCCGTGCTGCACTTTCTTGCCATTACGCATGCGGCGGAGATTGAGTGGTCGATTGACGACTTCGAACGAATTCGCCAGCGCACACCTATCTTCTGTGACCTCAAACCCTCGGGCCAGTACGTGATTACCGAGCTTCATAAGGTGGGCGGTATCCCACGAGTTATGAAGATGCTCTTGAATGCGGGACTTTTGCACGGTGATTGTCTAACCATCACCGGAAAGACCATTGCCGAGACCCTGGCCGACGTACCCGATCAGCCGCCCTCCGGCCAGACTGTTATTCGCCCCATTGATCAGCCACTTTACAAGCAAGGACACCTGGCAATCCTTAAAGGTAACCTCTCGCCTGAAGGCTGCGTAGCGAAGATCACGGGTCTTAAGAACCCAGTGATTACGGGACCTGCCCGGGTGTTTAACTCCGAAGACGAAGCCATGGCTGCGATCATGAAGCAGTCCATCAAAGCAGGTGATGTTGTGGTCATTCGCTACGAAGGCCCGCGCGGAGGCCCTGGGATGCGTGAAATGCTGGCGCCCACCTCGGCTCTGATTGGCCAAGGCCTTGGCGAATCGGTAGGACTCATCACCGATGGACGTTTTTCGGGTGGAACCTGGGGGATGGTCGTTGGGCACGTTGCGCCCGAGGCCTACGTTGGCGGCCCCATTGCACTGATTGAAGAGGGAGACAGCATCACCATTGATGCCCACGCTCTTCTTATTCAGCTCAATATTTCAGAGGCCGACTTGGCGCGTCGACGGGCAGACTGGAAGAAGCCCGCGCCCCGCTATAGCCGGGGGGTACTGGCAAAGTTTGCTGCCCTTGCCTCCACCGCCAGTCGCGGCGCCGTAACCGACCCCGACGCCTCGGCAATTTGAAATCTGAAAATAGGGCCCACTTCAATTAAGTAACTTGTGAACGGAGGGGCCCGAAAGCGGCCATTTAAGAAGACCCTTTACGGCTCTTGCTTACCCTGAAGCACGGAAAAAGCATGCGCTGCAAAGATTGTTCTTGGTCTACAATATGCGTGCTTTCGAATATAGTTGGCTTGCTTAGAATATTTTTGGGGAGGAGATTTCCATGCGTTCAGTCGTTCTAGCCGTTTCAATGTTTGCCCTTACCGGCGCAGCCCATGCCAGTGCCGACCTTGTTAAAAAATACAACTGTGTGGCTTGCCACGCGGACGCCCGCAAAATGGTTGGCCCCGCTTACAAAGACGTGGCTGCCAAGTACGGGGCTGACGGCGGTGCTGCCGAGAAGCTTGCCAAGAAAATCAAGGCAGGCGGTGCGGGGGTTTGGGGTCCCATTCCCATGCCTGCTCATCCCCAAGTGTCCGACGCCGATGCCCTGACCATGGCGAAATACATTCTGACCATCAAGTAAGACTTTTAGCTTCTTGATGCACGCCCCCAAGCTTGGGGGCCTGTGAAAGCCCTCTAAGTGAGACCCACCCGAGGGCTTTTTTCTTTGTGCTGGCCCATTTGACGCTGAGCCATCCGCATTTGCCACATACTCTAGGTCATGCGCGCACTCCCCCGTCGATTTCGTATGCCCAGAATTGGCATCGTTGGTCTTGGCGATGTTGGTAAACGGCTGGTTCGTCAGCAGCTGGAGCAGCCGTCTGCTTCCTCTGGTCAGCTTGCCTATCGGCTGATAGGCATCGCAAGACGATTCGCCCCAGCAGCCGACGACCCATTTCTCGCGAGTCGCGAACGCAAGGCACGCAAGGGGCTTGCCTCACGAAATTGCCCCATCCTTGGCTGGGACCTTGATCACGCAGAGGACCAAAAACGCCTTGCAAGAGTCATTACCCATTGGATTGTGTTGATGCCACCGCCTGACGTAGGCTCGGCCACTGGTCAAAAAATGACCACCGATACGCGTTCAAAAAAACTCAGCCTTCAGATTCGACTTGCTCACGCACGGCGCAACCCGAAAGCCAATGGTCTCAGGGCCCGCAGACCCTCTCAAGGCGTCTATATCAGTACCACCGGGGTTTATGGCGACCATCACGGGCAGATTGTGATTGAAACCTCGGCCTGTTTAGCTAAAGAGCACCGCTCTTTAAGGCGAGTCTCTGCCGAAGGCTACTGGAGAGGGCTTGGCTTTTCTGTGCTGAGAGCCCCCGGTATTATTGCGGAAGACCGCCTACCCATCGAACGACTGAAGCAGGACTCCCCTGCTTTACGTGCCGAGGACGATGTCTGGGTTAATCACATTCATGCCGAGGACCTTGCTCACTTGTCGTGGCTTAGCCTGTTTCGGGCGCGCCCAGGGCGAGTCTTTAATGCGGTGAACCAGTCTCGACTCAAGATGGCTGATTACTTTGACCTGGTAGCGAAGACAAAGGGGCTAAGGTTACCCCGTCGGGTCTCTCGCGAGGAGCTTCAGGCTGAAATCGCTAAAGGGTCCATCAGTTTAATGATGGCCAGCTTCATGCGTGACTCTAGACAGATTCAAGCGACACGCCTCTTCACTGAACTAAAGGCCCAGCTGCTCTTCCCAACAACGGAAGAGGTCATTCATCGCAATAAGACACCGATAACACCTCTATCGAGTCAAAGCCTAAAGGCGTCTTAAGCTGCAGGCAGTCGCCCTCGCGGGCTTTGAGCAGTGTCTTGGCAATGGGTGAGACCCAGCTCACCCATCTGCGAGCAGGGTCGACCTCGTCCTGACCCACAATGCGAATCGTCTCTTCGGTTAAACCATTACGAAGGTAGAGGACCGTTGCTCCGAAGAAGACCTGATCACCACCCTGGTGAACGCTAGGGTCGACAACCTGGGCCTGCTCAAGTCGCTTGGTAAGAAAGCGAATGCGTCGATCAATTTCACGCAGTCGGCGCTTGCCATAGATGTAATCACCATTCTCGGATCGATCGCCATTGGATGCTGCCCAACGAACCGTTTCTGTAACCAACGGTCTCTCCACCTTGATAAGTTGCTGCATCTCAGACAAAAGCCTGCGATAGCCGACCGGAGTGATGTAGTTGGGAGCCTGCATTCTATTTGTCAAAAGATTGCTGTAAATACATTGATTTTAAACAAGTTTTTTCTTGACTCTGCGATTAGAAAGCGCAAAATCTGCGTTGACAAAAGCCTGCGCAATGCAGGGGTATGTCATTTCTCTTAACCCATCTTTTTAGGTGAATTCATGAAAAGCTTTGTCTCTGTTGTTTCTGCTCTGATGGTGTCCCTCTCGATGTTTGCTGGCCTCGCAACCCCCTCTTCGGCTGTGGCAAGCGAGAAGGTTGACTGCAGCAAGAAAGAGAATGCTGAAAAGAAAGAGTGCAAGAAGAAGTAAGGCAAACCAAAGCCCCGGGCCGCAAGGCGCGGGGCTTTCTTCCTAAAGTAGTAACACGCCTACCAACCCACCCGCTGCCACAATAAGCCAGACAGGCAGACGCCAAAAAACCAAGGCGACGAAAAACAAGACAGCAATGGCCAAATCAAGCGACCATGTCACGGCCGTCACGAGAACCGGGTCGTAGAACGCAGCAAACAAAAGGCCGACGACAGCGGCGTTCACTCCATGGAAGGCCGACTGCAGAGCGGGCTGCTGCTGAAGCGTACGCCAGAAGGGTAGGGCCCCTGCAAGCAATAGGAACGACGGCAGAAAAATAAAGAAAAGGGTAAAGAGCCCTAAAAGCACCATCGCCCACGGCGAGGCAAAGACCTCAAGCAGCGCGGATGGCACCGACGTTGCTGCACCAAGAAACCCTGCAAAGGTAAATAAAGGTCCCGGCATGGCTTGCGCTGCGCCATAGCCCAGAAGAAACGTTTCGTTCGAGACCCAGCCCGGATCGACAACCTGAGACTGTAAGACGGGTAGCACCACATGACCACCACCAAACACCATGGCCCCGGCTCGAAAATAGGCGTCGGCAAGCGCGGCAAAAAAGGCGCCGTCGGTCCACCAAGTCAAAACCGGTAAACCAGACAAAAGAAAAACAAATAAAACAAGCCAGAACAAGCCCGCATGACGATTCAACTGTGCAGACCGTGGGTCTAAAGCTCGTACAGCATCCTCTTTCAATGACTGGCTGGCTGCTGGAGTAGTCGGCGGGCTATTTAAGGAGACTTGCGAGCCAGAGGGCGCAATAGGACCCAACTTGAACCCCCAGCCGGCAAGGCCCGCCACCATAACGGCAAGCAGTTGACCCCAGACCCCAAGGCTCTCTCCAATACTTAACAAAAACGCCGCAACCAAAGCGGCGACGGTTGCCCGAGAATTGTCGGGACACAAGGACTTCGCCATACCCCACAAAGCATGCGCCACCACTGCAACAACCACCAATTTGATACCGGACAACAACCCGTAGGCAAGGCTCTGATTTAAAAGACCATGTCCGAGACCGACAAGGATCATGAGCAAGGCCGATGGAAGCGTAAAGCCAAGCCAAGCGGCCAGACAGCCGGAATAGCCCGCCCTTGAAAGTCCAATGCCCATGCCCACCTGAGAACTGGAGGGCCCTGGCAGAAACTGGCAAAGGGCCACAAGCTGAGCATAGGCTTGGTCGGTAAACCATTTACGACGCTCAACAAATTCATCGCGGAAGTAGCCGATATGTGCTACCGGCCCCCCGAAGGAGGTTAGGCCAAGCCTAAGGAAGACAAGAAAGATAAGCCAGGAAGATGTTTTCTTAGGCTTTAAAGCGCCGCTGTCAGACGCTTCATGAACAGCCTGCGTCTCGTTTGGAACACCCTGGTTATCGCTCAACGAAGGCTCGTTCAATAAGGTAATCACCAGGCTGCCCAAGCCCAGGGGAGACCTCAAAGCCTCTCTGGTCAAGCATGTCAGCCGTCTCCTTCAACATAGAAGGACTGCCGCAGATCATGGCTCGGTCAAGCGCAGCATCAAGCGAAGGCAGCCCTATATCGTCGAAAAGTTTGCCCGACTCAATGGCTGTTGTGAGTCGACCTGTATGCGTAAAGGCCTCTCGTGTCACCGTAGGGTAGTAAATCAGCTGGCTGCTCACCATGTCTCCTAGAAACTCGTGCTGAGGCAGCTCCTTCGTGAGGTAGTCGGAGTAGGCTAGCTCGCTAACCAGTCGTACACCATGAATCAACACGACCTTTTCAAAACGCTCATATGTCTCGGGGTCTCGAACAACACTCATGAAAGGCGCAAGCCCCGTTCCTGTCGAAAAAAGATAAAGGTGCCGACCGGGACGCAGATCATCAAGAACCAGAGTACCCGTCGCCTTCTGACCAATGAGTAGGCTGTCACCAACCTGAACATGTTGCAGTCGCGATGTTAACGGCCCATCAGGAACCTTGATGGATAAGAACTCCAGATGCTCCTCGTAGTTCGGACTCACCACGCTGTAGGCACGCATCAGTGGCTTGCCATCCACCTCTAGACCAATCATGACAAAGTGACCGTTGCGGAATCGAAAGCTTGACTCGCGCGTGGTGGTAAAGGAAAAAAGCGTCTCGTTCCAATGGGTCACACTGGTTACGGTCTCGGTGCTGTTAGAAGCCATGAACGGGGTGTTCCTTAATCGTTGTTGTCAGTGCCAACGTAGGGATTGGTAAGACGTTCCTGGCCAAAACTGCTCATTGGGCCGTGGCCGGGCACAAACTCAATATCGTCTCCTAAGGGGAAAAGCCTTTGTCTGATCGAGCGCAAAAGATCGTCATGATTTCCCCTTGGAAAATCGGTCCGGCCAATGGAGCCTGCAAAGAGCACATCCCCCACAAAGGCAATACGACTGGCGAGGTGCACGAAGACGATATGACCTGGGGTGTGGCCTGGGCAATGAATCACCTCGAGGGCCTGCTCGCCTACCATCACCGTTTCTCCATCAAAGAGCCACCGGTCTGGCCTAAAAGACTGTAGCTCGGGGAAGCCAAACATTTTTGACTGCGTGGGCAGTTGGTCAATCCAAAAGGCATCATCCGGATGAGGTCCTTCAAGTGGCACACCAAGACGACTAGCGAGAAGGCCAGCCTCGCCGCAGTGATCGATGTGCCCATGCGTAAGAAGGATTTTTTCAAGCTGCGCGCCCGACTGGGCAACCACCGCCTCGAGCTGATCGATATCCCCTCCTGGGTCAATCAAGGCAGCCTTCTTGGTGACTGGGCAGACGATAAACGAGCAGTTTTGCTCGAAGGGCGTGACTGGAATAATTTCAATTTCCATAGACCCCAAGTGTATCTGGCCTAAGGGTTTTTACGGGGAGAGCCTGCGAATCGCCCACAGCCTTTGCGCGTTCGAGCTCTCGGACGTGTCACTGCTGTCAATACGGAATTCAATTCGGTCATGCAACCGAGAAGGCCGCCCCTGCCAAAACTCAAAGCGATGGGGAGCAAGACGATAGCCCCCCCAATGGTCTGGCCTGGGTGGCTGCGGACCGAGTTCTTGGCGAAAATCCTCGAAGGCTTTCGCCAAGGCCTCGCGCGAGCTGATGGGCTCGCTTTGTGCCGAGGCCCATGCGCCAATCCTGCTCTCAAGTGGGCGGCTGTGAAAGTAGGCATCCGACTCTTCTGCGCTAACCCTTTCTAAGAGACCCTCGATGCGAACCTGACGCTCAAGCTCCGGCCAGAAAAATAACAGGCTAGCCTTAGGGTTTTGAGCAATCTGCCTACCCTTGACCGACTGATAGTTGGAAAAAAAGACAATTCCTTGCGAGTCGACACCTTTAATTAGCACCACACGACTGCTTGGGCTGCCATCGAAGCCAACGGTCGACAAAACCATGGCATTGGGCTCAGGCAACTGGGCTTTAAGCGCCTCGTTCAGCCAGATTTCGAACTGCTGGAAAGGGTCTTTACAAACGCTCCCCTCATCCAGACTAGCCTGGGTGTAGTCTTTACGGAGATCGGCCAGTTGATTCATGGAAAGCCTTTTGAGATGAAAAGTTAGTTAAAAATGACTTAATTTGCTCTATTTTAATGTAAATAAACTCTTCTTTTACGTTATTTAAGCACCAGACCCGTGTGAAAGAGCGGGCTTAGCGACCCCCCATTGGCCGAGGGTCATTGATTATTCTTATCAATGACTTTGAAAGCTTCAATTGGACGCAACTAACAATTGAAGCGCACAATGCAGAAGTTGATAGGACAGCTTTTTGTTCTAGACAATGTTGTATAGCTGTTTGAAAACCCGCTGTTTTTGTTCAACCACTTAGGAGATAGTCATGCCTCAACTTAAAGGAAGCAAGACGCATCAGCATCTGAAAGATGCGTTTTCTGGCGAGAGCCAGGCCAATCGTCGTTACCTCTACTTCGCAAACAAAGCTGACGTTGAGGGCTACCCCGAAGTCGCTGCTTTGTTCCGCTCGACTGCTGAAGGCGAGACCGGGCACGCTCACGGGCACCTCGACTACCTGGCTCAGGTGGGTGACCCTGCAACCGATCTTCCTATTGGCGATTCTTCCGCAAATCTGAAGTCCGCCGTGGCCGGTGAGACCCATGAGTACACCGATATGTACCCTGGAATGGCCAAGGATGCTCGTGACGAAGGTTTTGACGAGATCGCCGACTGGTTTGAGACCTTGGCCAAGGCCGAGCGTTCGCACGCCAACAAGTTCCAAAAGGCTCTCGACACACTCGACGCCTAAGCCGTCTGCTTCAACAGGTGCGCGGTCCTTGAACACATCTTGGCCCGCCACCTGCCCCTCCCAGAGAATTCGATAAATGCCAAGCATAAGTTAAGAGCCTTGGGATTTTTAAAAGCTGATTAGAACGTTTGAACCAAAAAACCAAAGCAAAAAAGGACGATCATGACCGTGCGTGAAGGATCACTAGAGGCGCCTACCCGGCATCCTATCGACTGGCAGAACCCCGAGTTCTACGACGAAAAAGCCTGCTTCGATGAGCTTGAGCGAATCTTTGATATTTGCCACGGCTGTCGTCGTTGTGTAAGCCTTTGCGGTTCTTTCCCTACGCTGTTCGACCTCATTGATGAGGGCGAAAGCGGCGAAATTGATGGCGTCGACAAAAAGGATTACTGGAAAGTGGTCGACCAGTGCTACCTGTGCGATGTCTGTTACCTCACCAAGTGCCCCTATGTTCCACCCCACCCCTGGAACCTGGACTTCCCTCACACCATGTTGCGGGCGAAGGCTATCCAGTTTAAGCAAGGAACGCCCACCAAGTTTCGTGACACCACCCTTTCGAATACGGCGGCGAACGGCAAACTAGCCTCCATACCTTTGGTTGCCCAGACTGTTAACGCGCTAGGCAAAGTCAAGGCGGCTCGCGCAATCGGTGAAAAAGTAATGGGCGTGCACAAAGACGCCTGGGTTCCCGAATTCACCACCAAGGTCTTTGAGAAAAACGCCAAGGTTTCCGCGGGGTTTCCAGCCAAGGACGGCGCTCGATCCAAGGGTAAGGTTGCCATTTACACCACCTGTTATGTGAACTGGAATGAACCTGGCATAGGCCATGACCTTGTTAAGGTTCTTCAACACAACGAGATACCTTATGTTGTGGTTGAAAAGCAGGCCTGCTGTGGCATGCCCAAGCTTGAGCTTGGAGACCTTGACTCTGTTGCGAGCCTTGCCAAAGAAAACCTTCCACGCCTTGCCGCCTTGGCACGTGAAGGCTACTCCATCATGACTCCCATTCCCTCCTGCACGCTGATGTTCAAGCAAGAGATTCCTCTAATGTTCCCGAATGATCCCGATGCACAGGCTGTCAAGGCCGCCATGGTCGACCCGTTTGAGTATTTTCAGCTTCGCCACAAAGACGGCATGCTAAAAACCGACTTTAAAGAAGAGCTTGGTAATGTTTCGTACCACATTGCCTGTCACCTTCGGGTTCAGAATGTAGGCCAAAAAACCCGTGAAACACTTGAAATGATTCCGGGTACGGCAGTCAATACCGTGGAGCGCTGCTCAGGCCATGCAGGCACCTGGGGTGTCAAGAAGGAGTTTCATGACATGGCCATGAAAATTGGTCGCCCCGTTTTTCGTCAGATGTCAGAGCACCCCAAGGCGAACGACGGTCAAGGGGGTGACCCCGATTTCATTGCCTCGGATTGCCAATTGGCGGGCCATCACATCGAGCAAGGCATGGCGGGCAAGGCTGACGGAAAGGTTGAGCATCCATTAAGCCTTCTTGCCCGCGCCTACGGCCTGTAAGCGCTTATCGTAATAAAAATTATTCTTCTCAACGCAAAGGAAATCGTATGAACGGAGATACACAGATGGACAAGATCAGTCGTGAATCGTTATGGAGCCTTGAACACTACGCGCGCATTCGTAACCAGTTTCGTGCGGAAGTTATGGCCCACAAAAAGCTGCGTCGAGTTGCCCTTGGCGAAAACATGTCGCTTATCTTTGAAGATGAGAAGACCATTCGCTATCAGATTCAAGAAATGCTTCGAATTGAAAAAACCTTCGAGGAAGACGGCATTCAAGACGAGCTTGATGCCTACAACCCACTCATCCCTGATGGCCGCAACTTTAAGTGCACCATGATGATCGAGTACCCGGACCCCGAGATTCGCAAGATTGAGTTGCGCAAACTCAAGGGTGTGGAGGCCAAGGTATTCGTTCAGGTGGAAGGCCGTGAGAAGGTATGGGCCATTGCCGACGAAGATCTCGAGCGCGAGAACGACGAAAAGACATCCTCGGTGCATTTCATGCGGTTTGAGCTTGACGAGGATATGGCGGCAGCTCTGAAGTATGGCGTGGCACTTACCATTGGTGTGGATCATCCCGCCTACTCGTTTAAGCTGGACCCGGTGCCTGCTGAGATCCGCGCCTCGTTGGTCAAAGACCTTACGTAGCTTGTCGGTCTTTTAATTCTCAAAACGATACACTGAAGGGTATGACAACCCTTAAGGCAAAAAACGTACTGGGAACGGCGCTTGAGCCTTGCAGCCTCGACCCCCTCACGGGCTTCTTCCGTGATGGCTGTTGCAATTCAAGCGCCGATGATTTTGGAAGCCACACCGTCTGCGCCCAAATGACAGAGGCTTTTCTTAATTTCTCGATGGACAGAGGAAACGACCTCTCAACCCCTCGTCCTGAATACAAGTTTCCTGGGCTTAAGCCAGGCGACCGCTGGTGCGTCTGTGCGGGTCGTTGGCGCGAGGCTGCGGAGCACGGGGTCGCTCCCCCCGTGGTGCTTGCCTCAACACACGAACGGGCCCTTGAGGTTATTGCACTGGCCGACCTGGAATACCACGCCCTTCAGTTTGAGTCTTAAAGGCCGTTGTTCCATTTAGAGGAGCCTATCCGCAAATAGGCTCTCTGCCTTCTCCACTTTCGGACGTACAACAGCCATACAGTAGCCCTGATAGGGATTACGCTCAAAATAATTATCGTGATCCGCCTCAGCCGCCCAAAAGGTTCTTTGGGTCGAGCCTGACTCCCCTTTGAAATCGGCCTCTGTAACGTATTGCAACTGAGTCACGATAGGATCTTTGTAGCGTCCTTGTTGCTCCAGATGCTTGATGGTGGCTTGGGCTTTTTCGAACTGCTCCTTACCCACAGCAAAAATAGCCGATCGGTATTGGCTACCAACATCATGACCCTGTCGGTCCAAAGTGGTTGGGTCGTGAATGGCGAAAAAAATATCAAGCAGACTTCCAAAGTCAGCCTGCTTAGGGTCGAAGTCAAGGCGAACAACCTCGGCATGGCCTGTCCGGCCCGAGCAAACCCTCTCGTAACTTGGATTCGCCAAGTCACCTCCCATATACCCCGATTGCACCCGCGAGACACCACGCACCCGCTGAAAGACCGCCTCAAGACACCAGAAGCAGCCTCCAGCAAGAAAAGTTGTTTCCACCATCGCCACGACCCCTTTGCAGATATGAGCTCAGCTCAGAAGTTTATTCCTGTCGCAGAAATCAAAGGGCCTTAGGCTTCCTACACTGGCGTGCATTGTTAGCAAGATCTTCAAAGGAACTCCGACCATGTCTATGTCTACGCTTCACCTCCGGGTAGCCCTTCCCAGCTTCCTTTTCTCTGCTGCACTGGCGGTGGCAGTGGTCATCACCGGTTCGGCCCGCGCGGCAACGCCGGCCCAACAGGCTCCAAAGGCTGTCTTCTCCTCGCCGCTTATCAGTGCATCCGAGCTGCACACGCTACTTTTGTCATCCCGCCGGTCACCCACCGCACCGGCCGTTACCGTTCTCGACACGCGCGAACTTCTACAGGCAGACAATAAAACACCTAATTTTGAGGCTGGGCATATTCCTGGGGCCCTGCCCCTGCCCTACTCGCTCCTGCGCGGCCCCAAAGACAATCCCGGCCGCCCTCCTGAGCTTGCTCAGCTCCAGGCTTTACTTCAACCCCTCGGTCTACATCTTCATACGCCCATTGTCCTTACAGGCAGCGGATCAGACCCTACAGAGTTTGGTGCCGTGGCGCGCAGCTACTGGACCTTGAAGTCGGTGGGGTTCACGAAGCTTGCCATCCTGAACGGAGGCTTTGGTGCATGGCTTGCATCTAAATATCCTGTCGCAAAGGGTCCCGCTCGAACAGTGAGGGCTAATACTGCGCTGCAACTAACGCCCGATACTTCTCTTCGTTTGAGTGTCTCCACTCAGGCCGTTAATGAACTTCGCCTGGCCTCGGAGACCGCACTTTTCGTTGACGCGCGGCCCGAGGACTTTTTTACGGGTCAGCTTCGGCACAGCGCCGCAGCTCGCTGGGGAACCCTTCCCAATGCGCAACACTTCGACAGTGAGGAATGGTTTACGCCCAATACCGGGCGGCTACCAGGGCTGAAGGAGCTTCGCGCGATCGCTCAGGCAGAAGGCTTCTTGCAGAAGAAGCCTCAGGTGGCTTTTTGTAACACCGGCCATTGGGCTGCCACCCACTGGTTTATCGTTTCTGAGCTTCTTGGCCAGGATCAGGTACGGCTCTACCCCGAGTCCACCATCGCATGGAGTCAGGCTGGGCTACCCATGGATAACGAGCCCAGCCGTGCGGTCGCGCTGCTTAGGCAGGCACAAGGGAAGGGTGTGCAGTAGAATGCCCCTATGCCTGCACCTTCCAGTCGTCCCGGCTTTCTTAACGTAAGTCAGCTTCAACCGGCCCCTATTGAGCCTGTTAAGGGCTGTGTTTTTTGCGAAGAAGTCGGCGGTAGGCTGCTGCAGCACCACGAAGATTTTCGCGTGGTTGCCATTGACGATATCGAGCTACCGGGATGTGCCCGAGTGATCTGGAATCACCATGTTGCTGAACTCTCCGAGCTCAATGAGACGCAACGCTTACTGCTGATTCAGGCCCTTCACGAGACCGACCTTCGTATTCGGACACTGCACAAGCCTCACAAAATTAATATTGCAAGCTTTGGAAATAAGGTTCCTCACCTCCACTTCCATTTCATTGCCCGTTGGAAGACCGACCCTTGGTGGCCCGAATCAACCTGGGCCGAGCGCCCTGAAATTCAATGGCAGGGTGTTCCCGCCACAGGCCTTGCCGAGGCCACGACCCAGCTTTCTGATTCCGAGTCTGCGCGCTTAGCTGTCTCGGATTGGACACAGCTGAGAGATCGTGCCATTCCTTTACGACGCTCGGTTTTTGTTGAAGAGCAATCGGTTCCGGAGGACGAAGAGTTTGATAGCTTCGACAGCATTAGTCGGCACGTCGTCATTGCGGCAAACGGTATTGCGCTTGGAACCGGACGACTTGCTCCCGATGGTCGACTTGGGCGTATTGCAGTGTCAGAGAAGCAACGTAATAAAGGGATTGGGCGCTTGCTGGTGCGCGCCCTATTGAACGAGGCGCAAAGGCTTGAGTTCCCAGCTGTCCACCTGCACGCCCAGGTTCAGGCACTCGGTTTTTATGAGCAGCTTGGTTTTAGTGCGGAAAGCGAGGAGTTTATGGAATGTGACATTCCTCACCGTCGCATGAGCCTAGGCTTTTAGTAGTGGGTTGCGGCTCGTCGAAGGCGGTCCCAAAGGGCCTCCCAGGCCTGGGTCTCGGGGGGACTTTCAACCAGAATCAGATCGGCCCCACTGTTATCCCAGTCATTTAATCGCTGATAAAACTGGCTGGCATAAACCTCCGGGTCTGAGGTAAGGGCTTGAAGATCAAAAGCAACGGTTTTTGAGTTCGAGCGCTCTAAAGGCGCCGAACTGAAAGACGATGACTCCCAAGGTTCAAGAACTAGGCAGCCTACCCTTAGCCGACTCGCCTTGGTGGCCATGCTGACTGGCCCATGGTTCAAAGGACCCAGCCCTTCAATAAAATTCTCTAACCGCAGAAGATCCTGCATGCGTTGACGAGACAAAACAAGCAAAGGGCATCGAGGTGCGTAGTGTGAATCAAGGCTTCCCGAGACCCGCGGCTTCGGGCTCTGGGCCTGCCCGTTAACCTGTCTCAAAGACGTTTCGAGCAGAGGAAAGCCGTTGGCCTTCAGCCACGCATTAAGCGTCTCACGCGACAAACCTCCGGGCCGAAGCATCCGAGGCGTTGCGTCACGGCAATCCACAATGGTGCTCTCCAGGCCAACTGAGCAGTCCCCGGCCTTCAACACACAATCCTCGTTACCCAGAAAGGGGCCAAGCCCCTTCAATACATCACTTGCCCGCGTCGGACTAACACCTCCAAATCGGTTCGCCGAGGGCGCAGCCACAAGGCCCGAACCATGCTCCGCAAAAGCATGCAGCATCTTCTGAGCAATCGCATGATCGGGCACTCGAATTCCGACGGAGTCTTGACCTCCCGTAACTTCAAAAGGGATAAGGTCGGCCCTGTGAAGAATGAGAGTAAGGGGTCCCGGCCAGAAGGCCTTTGCCAGCGCTAAGGCCAGTGGACTCCATTGCGGGGACACCTTAAGAGCGGTCGCAAGATCGGCTGCATGAAGTATTAGCGGATGGCCCTTTGGACGCCCTTTGGCCTCAAAGATTCTTAAAACTGCGTTTGGGTTGAGACCATCAGCACCGAGCCCGTAAACCGTCTCGGTGGGAAAGGCAACCAAGAAGCCTTGGCCTAATGCTTTGGCCGCTTCATGAAGAGCACTTGACTCAACCGAGGCCCTTAGGGCCGTGAGCGCGGGGTCGTCGCATTGAATGGACGCGTCAGGAGAAGGGAATGATGGACTGCAGTCAAGCTCACGCATCACCAAGCTTCTGAATGATATGCCCCATCTTTCGTCCGGGTCTTGGTTCTGCCTTTCCGTAGAGATGCAGCCAGGCGTCGTTAGATGGAACAAGCTTAGACCAATCCGGCTCGCGCATGGGCTTACCCGGGCCATTGGGGAACCAGAGGTCACCAAGCAAATTGGTCATTCGACAGGCGAACTGCAGGCGTGTTGGGCCTAAAGGAATATGGGCACATATACGCACCTGCTGCTCAAACTGACTGGTAGGGCAGGCTTCGATGGTGAAATGCCCGCTGTTGTGAGGCCTTGGCGCCATCTCGTTAGCAAGTAGGCCCAGGTTCTCATCCCAGAAAAACTCAACCGCAAGAACACCGACGTAACCGAGCCTTAAGGCGATGGTCTTTGCATACTGCTCGGCCTGCTGAACGAGCTGCGGTGGCAAGCTAACCGGAATGGTGCTGGTATGCAGAATGCCATGTCGGTGTTCATTCTGCGCAGCTGGAAAAACAGCCACATGACCCTGCGCATTGCGTGCAATCACCACTGAGATTTCAGCCTTCAGCGAAAGCTTTTTCTCAAGGACACAGGGCACTGATCCAAGTTCTTGGAAGGCATGGCCTAGCTCGTCGAGGCTATTGACACTCAGCTGACCTTTACCGTCGTACCCAAGCTCTGCCGTCTTTAGAATGGCGGGAAAATGTGACCGCTTTAAGACCTCGCAGTCGGTTAGCGAGTTAAGAGTAATGTAGGGCCCCACAGGTATACCCGCCTTGGCAAAGAAGGTCTTTTCTTTACGCCTATCTTGTGCAAGCTCAACCGAGGCAGCATCGGGATAGGTTGGACCGCACTGGGCTAAGAAGCGAAGGCTTGCCGATGGAACATTCTCGAATTCGGTGGTGAAAACCTGCGCCCGCTCAGCAAGGGCGACAAGGGCTGCGGAGTCTGCGTAATGACCGACCACAACATCATCGGCAATTTGGCCTGCAGGCCCCTTAGGGTCGGGGTCAAGTACCACCACCTGAAGACCTAAACGATGCGCAGCCTGAATCATCATGCGGCCGAGCTGCCCACCACCAAGAAGACCAATAACTGGACTTACAGATGCCATGTGAAATCGGCCAAAGAACTTGGGCCTGGCCTAAGTACGTCCAAGATTTGCATTCATCGATTCGGCCTGCTGGGTCTGGCGCTCCCGAAACTCTTGAAGGCGCTGATGAAGCGACGGGTCATCACGGGTGAGACCTGCAATAAGATGCAGAGCAGCATTGGCGGCCCCTGCCTCGCCAATAGCGAAGGTAGCTACCGGAATCCCCTTCGGCATTTGCACAATGGAATACAAAGAGTCTTCGCCACGAAGATACTTGGAGGGTACAGGGACTCCAAACACAGGCACTGTGGTTTTAGCGGCAAGCATTCCGGGCAAATGGGCGGCTCCACCTGCGCCTGCAATTAAGCCTACGATGCCGCGAGCTCGAGCCGACTCGGCATAGCGATAAAGTTCGTCAGGCATGCGGTGCGCCGAGACAACCCGAGCTTCATGAGGAAGACCAAACTGATCGAGAATCTCGACAGCATGGCGCATAACCTCCCAGTCAGACTGCGAGCCCATCACAACCCCAATAAGCGGCATGCGCACCCCAGCAAGACGAAAGAGTGCATCTCGGTATTTCTGAGCTGTCTGCTCAATCACGAAGTCCGGGAGCCATGGGGCTGGTGATTGCTTATTCCAGTCGAGTGTCTCAAGATAATCGCGTACATACTGCTTGTCGAAACTTGGTGGGCTCGTTCCCTCGGCGTAGCCATCGGCGGGCCAGAAGCGTGAGGAATCGGCTGTTAGAACCTCATCCATAAGATAAAGCTCACCCTTTGCGTCGAGCCCAAACTCAAACTTCGTATCGGCAATGATAATGCCTTGGGTTAATGCATAGTCGGCCGCCTCTTGATAAAGCTGCAGACTAACGGCACGAATTTTTTCGGCAAGCGGCTTACCAATTTGATTGGCCATTTGCTCAAAGCTGATGTTCTCATCGTGCTCGCCCATCTCAGCCTTGCGCGCGGGTGTAAAGATGGGCTCGGGTAGTTTGCTTGCCTGCTTTAAGCCTTTGGGAAGCTCAATGCCACAGACACTGCCGCTTGCCTGGTAATCCTTCCATCCACCGCCAATTAAATAGCCGCGAACCACGGCTTCAACCAGCACAGGACTTAGGCGTTTTGCAACTAAGGCCCTACCTCGCACCTGGTCGACCTCGTTGGCCGCCACCACAGTTTCTGGATCGATGCCTGTGAGGTGATTTGGAACCACAGCGCCAAGCCGTGCAAACCAAAACTCAGAGAGTCGATTGAGAATAACGCCCTTGTCAGGAATAGGCTGTCGCAGAACGACATCAAAGGCCGAGAGACGATCCGTGGCCACCATAAGCAGTTGATCGTCACCAACCGCATAAAGGTCACGCACCTTCCCCCGCCCGAGCAGCGGAAGCGACTGAATATGACTTTGCAGCACTACTGGACGCGCTGGTTTAGGGCACCCTCGGCATACTGACTTGCCATAACCGAAAGGTTAACCGAGCGAATTTTGCTACCCTGCCCGGCGCAGCCAAACTCTTGATAGCGCGCCTTGCATATGATCTTCGCGGCCTCTCGGGCGGGCTTAAGAAAGTCTCTAGGGTCAAAGTGGGAAGGGTTCTCGGCCATAAAGCGACGCACAGCAGCCGTCATGGCAAGACGAATATCGGTGTCGATATTTATTTTGCGAACACCATGCTTGATGGCCTCTTGGATTTCCTCAACCGGCACGCCGTAGGTTTCCTTCATGTCACCCCCGAACTCGCGGATTTCTTCAAGAAGATTTTGGGGAACGGAGGACGATCCGTGCATCACCAGATGCGTTGTTGGAATACGCTTGTTGATCTCCTTAATGCGATCAATGGCAAGAATATCGCCTGTAGGTTTACGCGAAAACTTGTATGCCCCATGACTGGTGCCAATGGCAATGGCGAGTGCGTCGAGCTGGGTGCGCTTCACAAAATCGGCGGCCTGCTCGGGGTCGGTAAGAAGCTGTTCACGGGTCATGGTGGCATCGGTGCCGTGACCGTCCTCCTTATCCCCCTTCATGGTCTCAAGCGAACCAAGGCAGCCAAGCTCACCCTCCACAGAGACACCCAGCTTGTGTGCCATAGCGACCACCTGGGAGGTAACCTGCACGTTGTAGTCGTAGCTGGCAATGGTTTTGCCGTCGGCCTCAAGCGAGCCGTCCATCATGACGCTTGAGAAGCCAAGCGCGATGGCGCCTTGGCAGACCTCGGGGCTTTGGCCATGGTCTTGGTGCATAACAAGAGGCACCTTGGGATAGGACTCCAGTGCCGCAAGAATGAGATGTTTAAGGAAGTCTTCACCAGCATACCGACGGGCGCCGGCGCTCGCCTGCATGATGACGGGGGCATCCAGCTCTTGGGCAGCGGCCATAATGGCCTGAACCTGCTCAAGATTGTTGACGTTAAAGGCGGGAACCCCATAGTTGTTCTCCGCGGCATGATCCAAGACTTGTCGAAGTGAGACTAAAGGCATGACACAAACCTCATTTAAAACGAACTAGTGATTATGCTTGGAAAACCGTGCAGATGGTTGCGCTGTAATTTGAACGATCTTCAAGGAGTTGGTCCCCCCAGTCTGCCCAATGGGGTCGCCCATGGTAATGATCACAAGATCACCTGGCTGAACGACACCCGCATCCACAAGCCTTTGCTCAGCCGCCGAAAGCAAGGCCTCCCTGTCGGAGGCCTGGAAATCGAACATGAGGGGTTCAACGTCTCTGTACAGCGCCATGCGACGCCTGCTCGTCTCCTCGGGCGTAAGCGCGTAAATGGGCACGCCCGCATTCAACCGGGACATCCAAAGTGCCGTGGAACCCGACTGCGTTAAGGCGACCAAGGCCTTCACATTCAAATGACGTGCGGTGAAAAGGCTAGCCATGGCAATGGACTGGTCGATACGCTGAAAAGTGCGGTTCAGAAACTCCGTGTCGAGGGTTCGCTCGGCAAACTTCTCGGCCTCAATACAAATACGCACCATCGACTGCACCGTGCGCACCGGGTAAGCTCCCGCAGCAGTCTCCGCGCTGAGCATCACGGCATCGGTACCATCGAGCACGGCATTGGCCACATCGGAGACCTCGGCGCGTGTGGGAACCGGCGAGCTAATCATGGACTCCATCATTTGAGTGGCTGTAATGGTGAGCCGGTTGGCCTCGCGCGCCATGCGAATCATCTTCTTTTGAAGACTAGGAACCGCCGCATCGCCGACCTCAACGGCGAGATCGCCCCTTGCCACCATCAGGCCCTTGGAGGCTTGAATAATCTCTTCGAGGTTTTCAATGGCCTCCACACGTTCGATCTTAGCGATGGTCTGGGCCTTGGAGCCTAGGGCATCAAGCAGTCGTTGCGCCTCCTGCATGTCCGCCGCCGACTTGGGAAAGGAGACGGCAAGATAATCGGCCTCAATGGCCGCTGCAACCTGCATGTCGGAGCGGTCTTTATCAGTGAGCGCAGGGGCAGACAGCCCGCCGCCCTGTCGATTAATACCCTTGCGATCGGAGAGAACACCGCCCTCAATCACGATGCAGTCAATGGCATTCGAGCTGACCGACTCGACCCGCATAGAAATAAGGCCATCATTCAACAAAAGCGTGTCGCCCGTTTTCACGTCGTTGACAAGTTCGGGATAGTCAAGCCCCACCTGGGTCGCATCGCCTTCTGGGCAATTAACCAAAAGCCGAAAGGCCTGGCCCGATTGCAGCAATTCTTTGCCATTCTTAAACTTGCTCACTCGAATCTTCGGGCCCTGAAGGTCGGCAAGAATAGCAATATCGCGACCGCAGTCGGCCGCCGCCTGACGGACGCTAGCAGCGCGGGCCCGATGCTCCTCGGCCGAACCGTGGGAGAAGTTCAGGCGAAAGACATCCACACCTGCCTCCACCAAGGCTCTAATTTGCTCGGCGCTGCTGCTCGCAGGCCCTAGGGTGGCAACAATTTTGGTAGCTCGAGACAGTCCAAGGTTACTGCTCACCCCATTGACCCCTTAATAAAGAGATGACAACAACTGATAAAGGCAACAACGAAAACTAGGCACGTGCCTCAAGCGCTGCAACGGCAGGTAGGGTTTTACCCTCCAAGAACTCAAGAAAAGCGCCACCACCGGTAGAGATGTAATCGATTTGATTACCGATGTTGTACTTCGAAATGGCAGCCAATGTGTCACCACCCCCGGCGATTGAAAAACCAGGTGAATGCGCAATGGCAGAGGCCAAGGTTCGGGTGCCGCCCGAGAACTGTTCAATTTCAAAAACGCCCACCGGGCCATTCCAAACGATGGTACCTGCTTTGGCAACAATTCCGGCAAGCTCGGCAGCGGTCTGAGGGCCGATGTCGAGAATCATGTCGTCAGAGGCGCAGTCAGTCGCTGCCACTTTATTCGCCCTGGCCTGAGACGAAAACTCATTGGCAGTCACGACATCCACGGGGATAGGTACCGAGGCTCCGCGCGCTTCCATAACAGCCATGATGGCCTTTGCCTCTTCAATAAGATCGTTCTCCGCAAGCGACTTGCCTATCGGAAGCCCTTTGGCGGCCATGAAGGTGTTGGCAATACCGCCGCCTACAATGAGCTGGTCGACCTTTTGTGCAAGTGACTTCAGAATGGTGAGCTTGGTTGAAACCTTGGAGCCCGCAACTATGGCAACCAGAGGTCGGCGCGGTGACTGCAAGGCCTTACCCAGCGCGTCAAGCTCAGCCGCCATTAAGGGGCCCGCGCAGGCCTCGGCAGCAAAGCGGGCCATACCGTGGGTCGTTGCCTCGGCACGGTGCGCGGTGCCAAAGGCATCGTTCACATAGACATCGCAAAGGGCTGCCATTTTCTTCGCAAGCTGCTCGTCGTCCTTCTTCTCGCCCTTGTTGCCCCTGCAGTTTTCAAGCACCACAAGATCACCGGCCGCAACCGTAACGCCCTCTTCCACCCAATGGCTAACCAAAGGCACCTTACGCCCCATAAGCTCCGCAATACGACTGGCCACCGGCGCAAGGGAATCTTCGGGCTTGAGCTCGCCCTCGGTTGGTCGACCCAGATGCGAGGTGACCATTACAGCAGCACCGGCCGCCAAGGCCTGCTCAATGGCAGGCAAGGAAGCGCGGATTCGCGTGTCATCGGTAATTCGGCCAGAATCATCTTGGGGAACATTGAGGTCGGCGCGAATAAACACACGCTTACCCTTAAGCTGAATATCGGAGAGGCGCTTGAATTTCATAAAAAACTCCGCCCTTTACTTTGCCGACATCAGGGCAACCGTGGTGTCGAGCATTCGGTTCGAAAAGCCCCATTCGTTGTCGTACCACGAGAGCACCTTTACAAGGCGACCGTCAGCCGAGACCCGTGTCTGAGTGGCATCAAACACGCTGGAATGGGCATCGTGATTAAAGTCGATTGAGACTAAAGGCGCCATGTTGTAGCCCAGAACACCTTTTAAGGGGCCCTCGGAGGCCGCCTTAAGAAGCGCATTAACCTCATCCGCGGTGGTGGCCTTTTTCGACATGAAGCTAACGGCGACCACCGAGACATTAATGGTGGGAACGCGCATGGCAAAACCGTCGAGCTTGCCATTGAGATCGGGCAGTACGAGGCCTACTGCCGCCGCAGCGCCTGTCTTCGTAGGAATCATGCTCATGGTGGCCGAACGCGCGCGACGAAGGTCTTCGTGATAGACGTCCGTTAGCACCTGGTCGTTGGTGTAGGCATGAATGGTGGTCATAAGACCCGACTCAATGCCAAGGGACTCATGCAAGACCTTGGCCATGGGTGCAAGGCAATTGGTTGTGCAGGAGGCATTTGAAATAACGGTATGGCTTGCCTTCAGTACATTCTGATTCACACCAAAGACCACGGTCGCGTCCACGTCTTTGCCGCCGGGGGCGGAAATTACAACCTTCTTAGCACCACCCGCAAGGTGAGCACTCGCCTTTTCTTTCGAGGTAAAGAAGCCCGTGCACTCCAAAACAACATCAACACCAAGATCTTTCCAAGGAAGCTCAGCAGGGTTGCGGTTTGCGAGCACCTTAATACGATCGCCATTGACGACCATGCAGTCACCATCCACCGAGACCGTGCCAGGAAACTTGCCGTGCGCGGTATCGTATTGGGTTAGGTGGGCATTGGTCTCGGGCTTTCCAAGATCGTTAATCGCAACAATCTCAATATCGTGACGCTTGCCGCCTTCGTAATGAGCCCGCAAAACGTTACGGCCAATTCGGCCGTAGCCATTAATCGCAACCTTGATGGTCATCCTGCTTCTCCTTTTTTATTTTGAATTTTTAAGTGCCAACGCCCGGCGCGCCGTGTTCGCGACAGCCAGCGCCGTAATGTCGAAATACTTATAGACATCGGGGGCGGGGGCGGACTCGCCGAACCGGTCAAGGCCGACAACAGCAGCCGGCTGATACTTCCACCAGAAATCGGTCACGCCTGCCTCGACAACAATGCGAGGCACGCCCGCAGGAAGGACAGAGGCCTTGTAGTCTTCCGACTGCTGGTCAAAGACCGTGGTCGAGGGCACGGACACCACACGCACCTTGAGTCGATTCTCGGACCGGAGCATTTTGGCGGCCTCCACGGCAAGGCTTA
>Ga0181601_10001140_pt1 | contig 22634 bp, 20 predicted proteins | sample 041ome_8_FD_133020 | JGI IMG/M metagenome (GOLD analysis project Ga0181601, IMG submission 133020) | Coastal salt marsh microbial communities from the Groves Creek Marsh, Skidaway Island, Georgia - 041407BS metaG (megahit assembly) | ecosystem: Environmental > Aquatic > Marine > Intertidal zone... | reverse complement strand
GACGGGATTTTACGACGAGTCCTCGTTGCTGACGGCGGTATCAGCACTCACACCTGCGCGCTTTACCGAAGTCATCGACTCGCTCCTTAACACCGCCTTAGTCAGAGTCTATCTATTTGGTAACTACGATGAGGCATTTGCTGCGACGCTGGCACAGTCCCTGCGCAATGCGCTGCCAGCGGAGCGTCAGGCGTCGTCTGCGGTGGTCCGGGAACGGGTGTTCGCGCCGAGCCCCGGCGAGACGCTGGTCAGAAACGTCGATGTCCCTGTCGAGGATTTGGGCATGATGTTGCTGTATGCCGCGCCCGAGGCCAGCGTTAGCGCCGAAGCGGCGGGTCTCGTACTGGGCAGCCACCTCCGCAATCGCGCTTTCGATACGCTCCGCACTGAAGAGCAATTGGGCTACGCAGCAGGAGGGCTGACCACGACGTTGCAGGATCACCCGATGATTGGCTTTTACATTCAGACGCCGGTCAAAACGCCTGTTGAGATGCTGATGCGGTTCGAGGCGTTTACCAGTGAATATGGTGCCATGCTGGACGCCATGACCGCTGAGCAGTTTGCGAACCTGAAATCCGGTGCGCTGACCCAATTGACCGAGCCGCCGACTAATCTTGCGGATGAGGCGGGGCCTTACATCGGCGATTGGAGCCGAGAGCGTTACGACTATGGTACTCGCGGCGCACTCATTGCTGCCGTCGAGGCAGTAACGTTGGAGGACATCCAATCCCATTACCGGCAGACGGTCCTCGTCGACTCGCCCAGCCGCATTCTGGTGCAGTTGCGCGGACAACGATGGCAAGAAGAACCGTTTGCCAGCATCGATGGCGCCTTCGAGATTGATAGCGTTGAGGCGTTTCATCAAGCGATGCCATTACAGCCGTTAAACTGAGCGAGCGATCAAGCATAGGGAGTGCGCGAGTGAAACTTGCTGACTGTTACAACACACGCCAGTTTCGAAAATTAGCCAAGGCTCGTTTGCCTCACCCCATCTTTCATTACATCGACGGCGCTGCCGACGATGAGGTGACCTATCGCCGCAACACGGAGTCTTTTGAACACTGCGACCTGGTGCCCAATGTACTGGCGGGTGTTGAGCAGGTGGATTTATCGACGACGGTGATGGGTATCCCGATGGATCTGCCGATCTTTCTCTCGCCGACTGCATTGCAGCGACTGTTTCATCATGACGGCGAGCGGGCAGTGGGAAGGGCGGCAGAGGCCTTCAACACGTTGTTCGGTATTTCATCGCTCGCCACGGTGGGGATCGAGGAGATGGGTGCCAACATCAAAACGCCCAAGATCTTTCAGCTCTACTATCACAAAGACAAGGCCCTCACGTGGGACATGATCGAGCGCTGCAAGCAGGCGGGTTTTGATGCGCTGGCCCTGACCGTGGACACCATCGTTGGCGGCAACCGCGAGCGTGATCTGTGGACCGGATTTACCTCACCGCCAAGACTTACACCCTCGAGCCTCCTGAGTTTCGCAACCCACCCGTCATGGACCCTCAATTATCTGTTTCGGGAACCGTTTGAGCTGTCAAACCTAAAGGATCACATTCAGGAAGGGTCTAATGTCAGCATTTCAGTATCGGACTATTTCTCGAAGATGCTGGATCAGTCCATGGATTGGGATGCGGCCGCCCAGATCAGAGAACGCTGGGGCAGACCGTTTTGTCTTAAGGGCATCATGTCGGTCGAGGATGCTCGGAGGGCGGCCGATATCGGCGCAGATGCCATTATGGTATCGAATCACGGCGGCAGGCAGCTCGATGGCAGTCGAGCCCCTTTTGATCAGCTTGCCGAGATTGTTGACGCCGTCGGCGATCGATTGGATGTGATATGCGATGGCGGCATCCAGCGCGGCACACACGTTTTGAAGGCGCTGTCTGTTGGCGCGAAGGCCTGTTCTGGAGGCCGCTGGTACCTCTATGCGTTGGCCGGAGGCGGGGAAGCCGGAGTAAAGCGAGCACTCACTAACATGCGCGATGAATTATTGCGAGATATGAAGCTCATGGGCATGACGTCTCTGAGTCAATTGAGTCGCGACAACCTCCGTTACCGTTAACGTTATTTCTCCCTCGCCGGTTGCGAGGCGCTAGGCAAATAAATTTCATCATTGGTGCGCCTGATTTGTCGGCCGACGCCTATTCCGGCAGGCGGATTTGGATTAATTTTCCCGTTTAATATAGTTCTATAAAGAAACTCTATTACTTTTGCAGTGTGATGCTGATAATTTGTGGGCCTGAATAAGGGTCTTGTAGATTCTTTAATAGAACTCTTTATGCTTTTTGTGGGCTAGGCCTTTGTGAATAGTGGGTGGCCCGCTTACCACCGAGTGAATCACAGGTGGACAGGGGGATGCCGTGACCAAGTTAGATGCTGTTGAGATAGAGGAGTGGACCGAATCGCTAGACGCGGTGCTCCGCGCCAACGGTCCCGAGGCCACCGGGCAATTGTTGAGACAGCTGTCAGAGCACGCACAATCGGCCCGGGTGCCGCTCCCCGGCGCCATCACGACGCCGTTTCGCAACACGATCTCCCCGCAAGACGAGCGACCCATGCCCGGTGATTTATTTATGGAGCGCCGCATACGCTCTCTCGTCCGCTGGAACGCCATGGCAATGGTCATGCGCGCTAACGACAACGAAGACGGACTTGGCGGGCATATTTCCAGTTTTTCCTCCAGCGCCACGCTCTATGACGTGGGGATGAATCACTTCTTTCGCGGCACGGCCAACGGCCATCCCGGTGATCTCGTGTATTACCAGGGACACAGTGCGCCGGGCATGTATGCGCGCTCCTATCTCGAGGGGGTAATCAGCGAGGAGCAGCTGGAAAATTTCCGCAGGGAAGTTGGGGGGCGAGGCCTCTCTTCTTATCCGCATCCTTGGCTGATGCCCGACTACTGGCAGTTCCCCACCGTGTCGATGGGGCTGGGTCCCATTCAGGCCATCTATCAAGCCCACGTGATGAAGTATCAGAGCAAGCGCGGTCTGGTCGATCACCGCGACCGCAAGATCTGGTGTTTCCTGGGGGACGGCGAATGCGATGAACCCGAGTCTCTGGGCGCGATTGCGCTCGCTGGCCGCGAGCGGCTGGGCAACTTGCACTTTGTGGTCAACTGTAACTTGCAGCGGCTAGATGGCCCGGTGCGCGGTAACGGAAAAATCATTCAAGAACTGGAAGGGGTTTTTCGGGGCGCCGGCTGGCACGTGATCAAGGTGGTTTGGGGGCGCAAGTGGGACCCGCTGATCGAGCGCGACCAGAGCGGACTCCTTCAGAAGATCATGGACGAGGTGTGTGACGGTGAGCTCCAGAACTGCAAGTTCAACGGTGGCGCCTATACCCGCGAGCACTTCTTCGGCAAATACCCCGAGACCCTCGAGTTGGTCAAAGACCTCAGCGATGAGGACATCATGTATCTCAATCGAGGCGGCCATGACCCTTACAAGGTCTACGCGGCGTATGCCGCCGCGTGTGAGGAAGTGGAGCGGCCCACCGTCATTCTCGCCATGACGGTCAAGGGTTATGGCACCAGCGAGGCCGGGGAGGCGAGCAACGAGACCCATTCACTGAAAAAGCTGGATCTCAAGAGTCTGCAAGCATTCCGCGACCGGTTTGGTGTTCCGATCAGCGACAAAGATCTTAAGCAGGTGCCGTTCTATCGCCCGCCTGAAGATAGCCCGGAGATGCGCTACATGCGCGAGCGCCGGGCAGAACTCGGTGGCAGCATTCCTGCTCGCCGACCGGTATCGCACTCGCTACCGGCGCCGGCCAGAAGCGCCTTCGGGGGGCAGTTGAAGACCTCTGGAAAGCGACAGATCAGCACGACGATGGCCTTCGTTCGAATTCTCTCCACGCTACTCAAAGACAAAGCGCTGGGGGACAGGGTAGTGCCAATCGTGCCCGACGAGGCGCGTACTTTTGGCATGGAAGGCATGTTTCGTCAGATGGGTATCTACTCTTCTGTCGGTCAGCGCTACACGCCACACGACTCGGGCGGCATCCTCTACTACAAAGAGGCGGAAACGGGGCAGATCCTTGAGGAAGGTATCAACGAGGCGGGGGCGTTCTCGGCCTGGCTTGCGGCCGCCACCTCCTACAGCATCTCCGATTTTCCGATGGTGCCCTTCTATATTTTTTATTCGATGTTCGGCTTTCAACGCATCGGCGACCTCGCCTGGGCGGCCGGTGACAGCCAGGCACGGGGTTTTCTGATCGGTGCCACGGCGGGCCGAACCACCCTAAACGGTGAGGGCCTGCAGCATCAGGATGGCCACAGCCACCTCATCGCCGCGACCATTCCTAACTGCGTCAGTTACGACCCCACCTACGCCTATGAACTGGCCGTCATCATTCAGGACGGGATGCGTCGTATGTTCGAGGAGGGTGAGAATTGCTTTTATTACATCACCACCATGAATGAGAACTACGTGCACCCTGACATGCCCGAGGGGGTCGAGGAGGGGATCGTGCGTGGTTTGTATCGTTTGCGATGCAGCGCCTTGGATAAAACCCCTCGCGTCCAACTCATGGGGGCTGGCGCCATTCTCCGTGAGGTGGAGGCTGCCGCGGAGTCGCTAGAGCGGGACTTCGGCATCGGTGCCGATGTCTGGAGCGTGACCAGCGTCAATGAGTTGGCTCGTGATGGCAACGACGTAGTGCGCTGGAATCGCCTGCACCCCACCGAGACGCCACGAGTGCCGTACCTGACCGAGCAGCTGACTGATGCGGCAGGGCCCTTTATCGCCGCAACGGACTATCAGAAAGCGCATACCGATCAGCTGAGGGAATTCATACCCGGACCCTTGACGGTGCTTGGCACCGACGGCTTTGGTCGCAGTGACACCCGCGAGCAGTTGCGACAGCATTTTGAGGTCAGCCGTGAGCACATTGTGTTGGCTGCCATGAAGGCCCTTGCCGACCGCGGCGAGTTGGAACCGAAGCGGGTTGGGGAGGCGCTCACGCAGTTGGGCATCGACGCTGATAAGCCCAACCCGACACACGTGTAGGCGCCTGAGGAGACCGGAAATGGCAGAGCAGCTGATCAAGGTGCCGGATATCGGCGGCGCAGAAGGCGCAGAAATTGTCGAGGTCCTCGTTGCGCCCGGCGATATGATCGAGACAGAGCAAAGTCTCGTGGTGGTCGAGTCTGACAAGGCGTCGATGGAAATCCCTGCACCGATGTCGGGTGTTGTCGGCGAGCTCCGTGTGGCCGTCGGTGACACCGTGTCCGAAGGTGATGTGATAGTGGCGCTCACCACGGACGCTGTCGCCGCCGATATCGATGCGCCCAACTCCGAGGCCACTACCGACAGCGACACGGATGCGGATAGACAGGCGCAAACATCGGTCGGCGACGCGCCCCTCGATAGCGGGCAGGAAGACATTCAGACCGCCGTGGCAAACGATACGCAAGCCGGCTCGAGTGAAGCGGAGGTTGCTATCGACGTGACCATTCCCGACCTCGGCAGTGACGAGGGAGCCGATCTGGTGGAGCGACTGGTTGAGGTGGGCGCCGCCGTCGCTGAGGGTGATTCACTCGTCTTGCTTGAATCCGACAAAGCGTCCATGGAGGTGCCCGCACCGGTGAGTGGCACCCTGATTGAATGGCTGATGGAGCCGGGCACAACCGTTAAAGAAGGGATGATTATTGCCCGGTTGGCCGCGGCTCATGCCAACGCAACCGATCAGGGCGAACTGGTAGCGACCCAAGGTGATGCTACCCAGCAAAGCGATGCGCCCGCGGCCACTTCCAACTCCACATCCACCGCGGCGCCCGCTGAGGCGCCGGCGTCAGCAGAAGCCCCCAAAACCGCTACATTGTCTCCCGCTGCGGTGTCCGGGAGTCTCGTCGCGACGGGGTCGGGTAGCGTGTACGCCGGTCCCGCGGTGCGCAAGCTGGCGAGGGAGTTTGGCGTCGATCTCAATCAAGTGACCGGTACTGGCGCGAAAGGCCGCATTGTCAAAGAGGATCTGCAGCAGTTCGTCACGCAGTCACTGGCTAATGCCCGTCCCGCGAGTGGGGGTGGTTTGCCCGAGATTCCAGAGGTCGATTACGAGCGCTTTGGCGCCACCGAGCGGATCGCGAGAAGTCGCATTGATAAATTGACGGCGAACAATATGGTGCGTTCGTGGCTGAATGTCCCGCACGTGACCCAGTTTGACGACGCTGATATCAGCGACATGGAGCGGTTTCGTAAAGACCTGAAATCAGAGGCGGCAGACCGTGGTGTTCGACTCACACCGATCCCGTTCATACTGAAGGCGTGTGCCGTCGCGCTGCGGGACCACCCTAAGTTGAAATCCTCACTGGCCGATAACGGCGCGACCTTGGTAATGAAGGACTACTGTCATATTGGTATGGCGGTGGATACACCAGCGGGCTTGGTCGTGCCGGTCATTCGCGATGTCGACAAGAAATCTGTTTGGACACTCGCGGCAGAGGTTGCTGAGCTGGCGGAGCGTGCACGCGACAAGCAGTTGAAACCCGATGACATGCAGGGTGGCGTGTTTACTGTGAGTAGTCTGGGAACCATCGGTGGCCGTGGTTTCACGCCTATCATTAACGCGCCTGAGGTGGCGATTTTGGGTGTGGGTCGCGCTGCGGTCCAGCCGGTATGGGATGGAGAGGTTTTCCGCCCCCACACGCTGCTGCCCCTTGCCTTATCATACGATCACCGCGTGGTGAATGGCGGCGACGGCGGACGTTTCCTGACGACGCTGACCTCGCTGCTCGCTGACGTAAAGCGGATGGTGATGTGACCGAGACAGCATGTGCAGATCTGATGAGACCTGTCACCTCATCGCGTGAAGCCGACGTCTGTCTGGCACTGCGCGCATGACGGACGCCGCGCCGTGCTGCGAGCCTGGTTGTTGTGAATCAGGTCGTTTGCGTCTGGGTGGCGTGCTACTAGCGGCCGGGCAAGGCAAGCGGCTGGGGGGTCGGCCCAAGGCGCTGATTGCCGTAGAGGGCGAACCGCTTATCGAGCGCAACGTGAAGCTTCTGCACAGCGTGGGTCTTGACGAACTGGTGGTGGTCACGGGTCACTTTCAGTCGCAGCTTGCGCCTGTCTTGACGCAACTGCTCGCTAATGTAGCGAGAATGCCGATCGTCGAGGTCACTCAGCCCGGTGACGATCACAAGCAGGCTGACTCCCTGCGTTTGGCCGCACAGGCGTTATCCGCAGAGCTCGATGCCGTCATGGTGCTACCGGTCGATATGCCGGCGTTAACCCGGGCGGATCTGGTGGCGCTGATTGGCGCCTATAAGCACGCGCCCTCAGCAGTTGAGTTTGTTGGCCCCAATGTGGACGGTCGGCCGGGCAATCCAGTGTTGCTCAGTCGCCGCATTGCCACGCAAATCGCCGAGGGCGTGGGTGAGTTTGGCAGTGGTGCCTGGCGCCACCAGCAACCCGATTGGCTGCTGGAGTGGCCGACTGACAATCTGCATTACGTGACCGATATCGATACGCCTGAGGATCTGCGCCGCTGGCCCCAGTGACGGCCAAACGGCCGCCGCTTGCCCTGATGAGCGTGCTGCTTCTATAGCGCCTGCAGCGCCGCGCGCGCGGCCAGAATGATCAGGCAAAGACTTGAGAGGCCAAACAACGCGAACCTGACGGGAATCGTATTGACGTTGGCTTGCCAGAAACTGTGCACCACGCGGAGCCCTGTATAGGCCCAAGCCAGATTCACGCTGAGCGACGAGTTATCTCCCAAAAGCGCGAGGATGATGACCACGGGATAGAACACGGTCGGTTGTTCCATCAAGTGAGTGTAGTTGTGGGAGATCCAGTTGGCTTTAGCAGGCATCTGCTCCTCGCCGTCAACACCCCGCATTCCGACGGGCATCTCTCCTAATTTCACGCCGGCTGCGCTGAATGCCGGGACACGGCGCGCCAGCAGCCAGATGAATACGATCATGGTCCAGCCGGCGAGGACGGCGGCGGGTGCGAGGATGGCAGTTTCAGTTTGCATGTTGATGTCCCAGAGCTGTGTGGCTCGCAGCTTGGGGCGCTGGAGAGCCTTATTGTTGTCGTTGGCACGGCGATCAGAGCCGAGCGTCACAGTGTCCGAGTGTGCTACGTAATGCACCCCACATGCTAGACTTCCGCCTCGATTTTTCGGAGCTGCCCCCATGATCATTCAGCCCAAAGTTCGCGGCTTTTTGTGCACCACTACCCATCCAACGGGGTGTCTGGAAAATGTACGGAGGCAAATGTCCCACGTGCAGGCCAAGGGGTCGATCCCGGAGGGGCCCAAGCGGGTATTGGTACTGGGCGCCTCGACTGGCTATGGGCTCGCGTCGCGCATTACCGCCGCCTTTGGCTCGGGTGCCTCGACCATCGGCGTGTTCTTTGAAAAACCGGGTAGCGAACGAAAACCTGGCACCGCGGGTTGGTATAACTCAGCGGCGTTTCATCAGCTGGCAGACGAGGCCGGTTTATATGCAAAAAGCCTGAACGGCGATGCCTTCTCGGATGAAATGAAGACCCGGGTGATTGACTTGATCAAGGCGGACCTGGGGCAGGTGGATCTGGTCGTCTACAGCTTGGCGGCACCGCGCCGCACGCATCCCAAAACCGGAGAAGTCTTTAACTCAACACTGAAGCCAATTGGTCAGGCCACCACCCAGAAAGGCGTGAACACTGACAAAGAGGCGATTCAGGATTTTCATCTGGAGCCTGCGACGCAGGAAGAAATTGACCATACAGTTGCTGTGATGGGCGGTGAAGATTGGGAAATGTGGATCAATGCCCTGGCGGAGGCCGATGTGCTCGCGGAAGGTGCCAAAACCACGGCCTACACCTACATCGGCGAAAAAATCACTTGGGATATCTACTGGCACGGCACGATTGGCGCGGCCAAGCAGGATCTGGATCGCCGCGTGGTGGGGATCCGCGACAAGTTGGCGACACGCGGCGGTGATGCCCGCGTGTCGGTGCTGAAAGCGGTGGTGACGCAGGCCTCTGCGGCGATACCAGCGATGCCGATTTACCTCGCGATCTTGTTCAAGGTGATGAAGGCGCATGGGGTTCATGAGGGCTGTATTGAGCAGATCGACCGGCTGTTCCGCGAGCGTCTTTACGGAGATGGCGAAGTGGATGAAGCGGGCCGACTGCGCGTGGACCAATTAGAGCTGGACCCCGCCATACAGTCTGAGGTGGCGGCCATCTGGGACCAAATCAATACCGATAATTTGAAGACCCTCGCGGACTTCGATGGCTATCGACAGGAATTCCTGCAGCTGTTTGGCTTTGGGGTTGAGGGCGTTGACTACGAGGCCGATGTCGACCCGGAAGTGGTCATCGCCCAGCTGGTTGACTGACGTGCAGCCCCATGGCGAAGTCAGAACGCTGACGTCTCGGGTACGCCGGGTGGTGGCGCCGAATCCGGGGCCGATGACTGGCCCTGGCACCAACACCTACATTGTGGGTGACACAGACTTGGTGGTGGTCGACCCGGGTCCTGCCGAGCCCTCGCATATTGATGCGATTCTGGCTTGCGTGGGTGATCGGCTGCGCTTCATTGCCTGCACCCACACGCATCCTGACCACTCACCGGCTGCAGCGGTGTTAGCTGAGGCCACGGGTGCTGGGCTGGTCGGCAGGGTCACGGCCGATGATCGACATCAGGATCTGACCTTTCAGCCAGCCACTCAGATTGAGGACGATGACACCATTTCGGGCTCGGATTGGACGCTGCGGGCGATCCGAACCCCGGGCCACGTCGATAATCACGTGTGTTTTCTTCTGGAGGAGGAGGGCATGGTGTTCGCCGGCGATCACATTATGAACGGCTCGACGGTGGTGATTGTGCCCCCCGGCGGCAACATGTCGGATTACATCGCGTCATTACGGCGGCTACTGGACTACGACGTGAAAGTGGTCGCGCCCGGTCATGGCGAGCTGATCCCCGATTGCCGGGGTGAGGTGGAGAAATTGGTCCGTCATCGCCTGATGCGCGAGGCGAAGGTGGCGGCCGCGCTCGATCATGATCCCCGATCGTTAGATGGGCTGGTGGTGTCGGTTTATGACGACGTCGATCCGATGATGCATGAATGGGCAAAGCTTTCGCTGCTTGCTCACCTCATTAAACTCGAGGCCGACGGGCGCACGGTGCGCTCGGTACTCGACGGGGTCGAGCACTGGCAGACCGCCGCTTGACGATCAGCAATCTGGGTTGCTGACCCCCACCCCAACTCGGTACATTCCCCGCTCAACTGCGAAGGAGACAACGCCGCCATGAACGGTTTAATGATGGATGTTCCGCTCACAATTACCTCGATTGTGCGTCACGCTGAGCGCGTACATGGTCACAAGGAGATCGTCTCGATTACCCGGGACAACCCCCGCCACCGGTATACCTATCGGGACTGTTTTGCTCGCGCACGTCAGCTTGCCAATGCCATGCAAGCTTGGGGGCTCAAGCAGGGTGATCGTGTCGCCACGTTGGCCTGGAATGATTACCGGCATATGGAAACCTATTACGGGTCAGCTTGCTCAGGTTTTGTCTGCCACACCATCAACCCGCGGCTTTTTCCCGAGCAGATTGTGTACATCATCAACCATGCCGAGGACCGCTACGTATTCCTCGATCCCGATTTCTGGCCCCTGATCGAGGGGATCGCAACCGAGTGCAGTGGCGTCGAAGGCTGGGTAATCATGACGACCCGCGAGCACATGCCCGATACCGAGCGCGGCGATGTGCTGTGCTACGAGGAACTCATGGCCGCTCAAAGCGATGCCTTTCAGTGGCCCGAGCTTGATGAGCAGGCCGCCTGTTCGCTGTGTTACACGTCGGGCACCACGGGTAATCCGAAGGGCGTACTCTACAGCCACCGCTCCACCGTGCTGCATACCTATGCGACGTTGATTCCCGACGCGATGAATATCTCCAGTGGCGACGTGATGTTGCCGATTGTGCCGATGTTCCATGTGAATGCCTGGGGTAATCCTTATGCCTGCCCAGTAGCGGGCGCCAAGATGGTGATGCCCGGCAACAAGATGGGAGATGGCCCCACCCTTGCGGCGCTGATTAACGAGGAAGGCGTGACGATGTCAGCGGGCGTCCCCACTGTGTGGCTGAACCTGCTGACGCACCTTCGCGAGTCCGGTGAGCGAGTCGACAGCTTGACGCGCGTGGTGGTGGGCGGCTCCGCCTGCCCGCTATCGGTGATGGAAGAGTTCGATACCTATGGCGTCGATACCCGCCACGCTTGGGGCATGACCGAAATGAGCCCCCTTGGCACGACCAACCACGCCGGCGGGCACCGTGAGCTCTATAGCCCCGAGCAGTTCGCTGAGATGCGCACAAACGTCGGCACCCCGATCTGGGGCGTCGAGATCAAGATTACCGACGACGATAACAACGAGCTGCCATGGGACGGAGAGGCCTTCGGCGCACTCAAGGTGCGCGGCCCCTGGATCTGTTCCAGTTACTTTAAAGTTGACGAGTCGGACGCCCATTCCGAGCAGGGTTGGTTTGAAACCGGCGATGTCGCGACCGTCAGCCCCGAGGGCTTTGTCTCGATTACTGATCGCACCAAAGACGTCATCAAGTCGGGCGGGGAATGGATTTCCTCAATTGAAGTCGAGAACGTGGCAACGGGTCATCCCAAAGTCGCCGAAGCCGCTGTGATTGGCCGCATTCATGAAAAATGGGGAGAGCGGCCATTATTGATAGTCGTGAAGGCGCCGGGGGAGGATCCCTCGCCCGATGAGCTAAAGAGCTATCTCGATGGCAAGATCGCCAAGTGGTGGATACCCGATGATGTGCAGTACATCGATGAGATGCCGCATACGGCGACGGGCAAAATCCAGAAAACCGCTCTGCGCGAACTGTTTGCGGATTACCAGTTTCCGGGGTAAGCCACCGCGCGGGACACGCGCTACCATCCCTGTCATGAATCCAGTTAGCCGGTTAGGGTGCCAATGAGTCTCGCGCGCATTGTTCGCTACGCGTCTGAAGCGCTGCGCCTGATGCGACAGGGGCGTTTCGGGGTGCTCCGTGAAAAGCGCGCGCGTTTGTCGCTGGCAGCCGGCCCTTTGATATCAGCGGAGGCGCTGGCTTCGCGTGTCGCTGAGATCGGCTCTGTCGTCTGTATTATCGACGGGGCACAGGGTGGTGGCGCGGCTGCCGCAGCGCGGCGATCAGTTAGCGAGTGGCACGCTCGAGGGCTGGACACGCTGCAGTTGGGGTGCGACCCGCTAGGAAACCTGTTTGCTACTGTCTCTGGGCCATCCGAAGCGCAAGTTCTCACGGGGCGCTTGGCGGACTGGCCCGCACTGCCCCGCGGCGTCACGAGCATTGAGGTGCACAGCCTCGCCGGTTTCACCGAGCCCGGGCAGGTAGCGAGCTGGCTGGCGGCCGCCACTCAGGGTGACGTCACAGTATCGATTCACTGGCACGATCACTACTTTATCTGCCCCACCCGCCATCTAGTGACCGCTGGCGACACCTATTGCGGCCTGCCAGATGTCAGCGTTTGCGCCCAATGCCTGCCGGACAACCCGCATTGTCTTGACGCCCCGGTTCGCAAAGTGGATGTGGTGGGTTGGCGGGACCAGTGGGGCGCGGTGATGGCAAATGCCTCAGAGATACGGGTTTTCTCCGCCTCGAGTGGTGAGCTGATTCAGCAGGTGTGGCCGGAACTCGCCAATGCCGTGCGCTGTCAGCCTCATGATGTGTCTCACATCAACTTGACACCGCTGACGCCAGCATCTGGTACCCGGCTGAGCATTGGGGTGATCGGTCGAATCGGCAGGCACAAAGGGGCTGCTGAGGTTGCGGCGCTGGCGCGACACATTGAGCACGAGCAGGGGCTCATAAAGATTACGGTGTTTGGGACCCTTGAGGAACGCACCTCGCCTGCTGTGGTCACAGAGACAGGACCCTTTGCCGAGGGAGAGCTGGCAGCGCTGTGTGCAGCACACGGGATTAACGTATTTTGGATGCCGTCGGTTTGGCCAGAGACCTTTAGCTTTGTACTGCATGAAATGAGGGCAATGGGGCTGCCGGTCCTCGCGTATGATGTGGGCGCGCAGGCCGATACGCTCAGGCGTGAGGGAGGAGGGCGCGTTCTACCTCTCGGCGCCAGTGCAGAGGATGTCCTCTCAGCCCTGCATGATCTCAAGGAGCACGCAGCATGACCTCAAGCACCCGGTGCGCCACCACCAGCTTTGTAAGGACGCCGCATGCCGACGTTAGGGCTGCCAGCCGTTTGATGGAACGCGCCGTGCTGCGTTATAAAACGATGCCATCTCGGGCACTAAGCAGAGTGGCCGGAGATGCCGAATTTGCCACAGGTCATGCTGCCGCCCGTTGCTTGTCCGTCGAATCATCGCGGCAACTCGCCTGACGGTTCCCCGGCATGTCTCGCATTCATGTATTCACCAGCGCCGCGGGTAACTATTTACCCAAGGTCCGCGTGCTCTTCGACAGCATCGCTGAGCATCAGCCGGATTGGCAGCGGCATCTGCTGTTGGTCGAGGACTGGACCGATGCTGAGTGTGCAGCGCTAGCGCTGGACGCCGAAGTTTGCCAGCCGCGCGACCTGGCGATACCAGACTTGCGCCCCTGGGCGTTCTGCCATTCCATGGTGGAGCTGTGCACCGCGGTCAAGCCGTTTGTGTTGCGGCAGCTGCTGGCGCGAGATGACTGTGATGCAGTGGTCTATCTTGACCCGGATATTTGCGTATTCTCACCGCTGGTTGATGTCACAGCGGCCCTTGATGAGCACGCAATCTTGCTGACGCCCCATCAGGCGCGGCCCGAAACGTCATTGGCCGGTGTGATGGCCAATGAGCTCAACAGTTTGCGCTACGGTACCTATAATCTGGGCTTTATCGCAGTCGCATCTAACAGCACGGGGCGCGCCTTTGCGGATTGGTGGTGCCATCGCGCCTACCGATTTAATCGTGATGACGTGCCCAACGGCCTATTTACGGATCAGCGCTGGATGGATCTGGTGCCAGGGCTGTTCGAGGGGGTGCATGTGTTGCGTCAGGCACACCTGAATGTGGCTTCGTGGAATGCGCATCAGCGTGACCTCAAGCGAGGTGAGGGCGATCAGGTGCTCGCCATGGGGCAACCGCTGGGTTTCTACCATTTCACCGGTCTGGACTCGGGGAACCATGATGCGGCGCTGCAGTATGCCGGGCAGTCTGAAGGTATTGAGGCTGATTTGGTTCAAAATTACCGGGAAGCGCTAGCCGAGCGGGCGCGTCAATATTCTTGCGCCACTTGGTCTTTCGCGGCTTTGTCTGATGGATCGGCGGTAGACAACGCATGGCGCCGGGCTTACCGCGATGATGCGACACTACAGGCACGGTTTCCCGACCCTTGGCAGGCGCCAGGGGTGGCTGAGGCGCTGAATAAGGCCGCCGAGCGGCCGGCCGCAGGTTTTGTGAGCCCGGGGTTTTCGGCCGGTTTGGGCGACGAGCTGGACACCCAGCGCGTGGCGAACCAAATAGTGGGTGCCATTAAACGCCCCGCTCAGTGGGGAACAATCGCCAAGGCGGTCAGCAGAATTATCGGCCGAGAAGGCTGGCGCGGACTCCGAAGACGGATGTCTCGATCCAGTGAGGAGCAAATGTGACACAGGCAATGCAGGTAACCCAAGCCGCGCGCACGGCGCTCGGTGAGGAGCTGATTCAGCGTGGGCTGCTGAACGTCCGTGACCTTGACCGCGCCTTGGCGGCCCAGCGGGAGATGGGCGGGCGCATTGGCGAGGTACTGGTGCGTCTGGGTTTAGTGGCCGAAACAGACCTGTTCAAGGTGCTGGCTGAGCACCTCGATGTGACGTGGGTGCAAAAAGACGATTTCCCCGACGAGCCGCTGGATATTCAGCCGCTGCCGCTGGCCTTTTTACTGAATAACGCGGTGGCGCCGGTTCGGATAACGGATGGCGCGATCACCTTTGCATCGGTTGAGCCGCAATCTGACTACATTCGCAAAGCACTGACGTTGGGATGTGGCAAGCCCGTGGAGATGGCACTGGCACTAGCGCAGGACGTTGAAAACGCCCTCAAGGTTTACTTTCCTGAGGAGGAAGTCGATACCGAGATCGGTGATTCGCCCTATGTGAACGACGCCGAATTTGTTGAGCACCTGAAGGATCTGGCCAGCGAAACGCCCGTGATTCAGCTGGTGAATCAACTGATTCAACGCTCCATGGATTTGGGCGCCTCAGATATTCACGTGGAATCTATAGACGGAGGTCTGCGCCTTCGCTACCGGATTGACGGCGTGCTGCAGGACGCGCCCGCGCAGGTGGACGAGCGACTGGCGGCTGCGGTGATCTCGCGGGTCAAACTGCTCGCCAACCTGAATATTGCCGAGCGACGCTTGCCGCAGGACGGCCGCATCATGATGCGGGTCAAAGGCCACGAGCTGGACTTGCGGGTCTCATCACTGCCCACCGTGCACGGCGAGTGCGTGGTGATGCGGGTGCTCGACCGCCAAAGCGTGCGGTTGGATATAGAGGACATGGGCTTCAGCCCGAACGTGCTTAAGCACTATCTGAGCTTGTTGAGTCGGCCCCACGGCGTCTTACTGCTGACCGGTCCAACGGGCTCCGGTAAGACCACGACGCTGTACGCGTCGCTGTCTAATCTTGATTCCGACACGCTCAAGATTATTACCGTTGAGGATCCGGTGGAATATCAGCTGGAAGGCATCAACCAAATACCGGTGCAGTCCCAAATTGACCTGACGTTTGCTCGGGCGCTGCGCTCCATTTTGCGGCAAGACCCCGACATCATCATGATCGGTGAGATGCGCGATACCGAGACTGCTCAGATCGCGGTGCAGGCCTCTTTAACAGGGCACTTGGTGCTGTCTACCCTGCACACCAACACTGCTGCCGGTGCGATTACTCGATTGGAAGATATGGGCGTTGAGCGTTTCCTGATTACGGCCGCAGTGAACGGTGTGCTGGCACAGCGGTTGGTGCGTGTGCTGTGCAAGCACTGCAAACGACCCAGCGAGCTGGGGCCAAAGCAATTGAAGCAGCTCGGCCTGACCGCTGAGGAAGCTGCCGCCGCGACCATTTTTGAGCCGGTGGGTTGCGATCACTGCAAGCAGACCGGCTTTGCGGGGCGAACCGCCATCCATGAGCTGTTCGTGCTCGATCCTGCCATTCAGAAGGCGATTCTGGACGGTGCCGACGCCAATCGGTTGCGCGAGCAAGCGCGCGACTTGGGTATGGAAACCTTGTTCGAGGACGGCATGCGCAAAGTGCGCTCTGGTATGACCTCCATCGATGAGGTGCTGCGGGTCACGCAGGACCAGATCGATCTGGAACTCGATTAAGGCTCATTGAATGGCGGTCTTTGAATATCGCGCCTCCGATCGACAGGGCAGTCTCCATCAAGGCATGGAGACGGCCTCTGATCTACAGGCGGCAGCGCGTGCCCTAAGGTCCCGGGGTCTAACGCCCATTGTGCTTACCCCGAGCGCCAGTATTGCCAGCAGGTCATTGCCGCCTGCGGATGATGATGAGGTCGCACCCAAAAAATCATTACTCGGGCCACGTACCGACAGGGTGACATCTGCGCAGGTGTTGCGGTTGACGTCTGAGTTAGGGGTATTGCTCCATGCTGGTCTGCCTCTGGACCGTGCGTTGAAAGTGCAGATTGATACCGCGGAGCCCAGCGCTTTTAAGGCAATGGCCGAGGACATTTTGCAGACCATCAAGTCAGGGCGCTCTTTTACGATGGCCTTGGAGCAGCACGCCGAGGTGTTCAGTGGCTTCTACGTCAGCATGGTGCGTTCCGGAGAGGCCAGCGGCAATCTGGCCGGGGTGCTCACAGACTTGTCCGTGTATTTGGAGCGCAGCAAGGCGGTGCGCTCAACGATCGTCTCAGCGCTGGTGTATCCGGCCATTCTTGCCGTTGTGGCGACACTCTCGGTGGCAGTGATGCTCGGCTTCGTGGTGCCAGAGTTCGAATCGCTGTTTGATGAGATGGGTGAGGGCCTGCCTTTGCTCACTAGCCTCATCATTGACCTCGGCGATATCGTAGCGTCTTGGTGGTGGTTGCTCGTGACTTTGGCAACGGTTGTTACGTTGCTGACACGTCGTTGGCTGAGGACCCCAGAAGGTAGGTTGCGCGTGGATGGGCGCCTGCTGACTTTGCCCATTGCTGGTTCCTTGGTGAAAAAATTTGAGATATCCCGATTTGCGCGAACACTCGGCACGTTGTTGTCCAATGGTGTCGCCATTCTTAAGGCGGTCGACATCGCTCGCGGTACCGTGGGCAACGTGGTGATCAGTGAGCACTTGGAAGGTCTTGAGCCTGCGGTGAAGCGCGGTGAGCGGCTGTCGAAAGCTATGCAGCCGGAAGTATTTTCACCGATGGCAGTGCAGATGGTTTTAGTGGGTGAGGAATCGGGTCGCTTGGATGCCATGCTGCTTGAGCTTGCGCAAGTTTACGAGGCGGAGGTCGAGGCAGACGTGAAACGCGCGTTGACGCTGCTTGAGCCCGCGTTGATTTTGGGTATGGGGGGACTTATCGCGGTCATCATCATGGGCATTCTGATGGGCATTTTGTCCGTCAACAGTATGGCGTTTTGATCAGCCAGTGCTGATTGAGAGACAGTTGGGATTGGGGAGGCATTACTGAGTGAAAAATAGGGTAGAGCGAAATAAGCGGGTGGCGGGCTTCACTTTAGTGGAGCTGCTTGTCGTACTCGCCATACTTGGCATGCTGGCGGCCTTGGTGGGGCCGCAGGTGCTCAATCAGCTGGGCGGCGCAAAGTCGAAATCGGCCGCGATCCAGATCAGTGATCTTGAGCAAGCCCTTGAGATTTACAAGCTGGATGTTGGCCGTTTTCCTGACAGCAACCAAGGTTTGGATGCTCTGGTTCGAGAGCCTGCTGGTGTTAGAGGGTGGAATGGGCCTTACCTCAAGAAAGGAGAGTTGCCGCTGGATCCCTGGGGTAACCCTTACCAATATCAAGCGTCGGGTCGTGGTAGCGGCCCTGTCATCACTTCTTTGGGTGCCGACGGAAGACCTGGTGGTGCCGGTGAAGATGCGGACGTCACCAGCTGATACCCAGAGTGAATGATGCGCGCCCGCATGGCAGGCTTCACCTTTATCGAGCTCATGGTTGTGATGGCCATAGCAGGGCTGTTGCTCGTTGTCTCGGTACCCAATTTCACCAAACTCATTGAGACACAGGAATACCGCGGCGCCGTAAGAGACGTGGTCAGTGCAGCGCGGGCGGCAAAGACTCGGGCAATCAGAACGAACCGGCCAGTGGACTTGGCCATTGATACGCAATCTCGAACCTTATTTGTGTCACCAGCGGGCGACTTTGAGGTGCGCGAGCCATTAGTCACCCTGCCAGATTTTGTTGAAGTATCAGTCACCAGCGCGGCTGGCTTGGCGCCCAATGACGGTCGCTCGGTGATCCGTTTTTATCCGGCTGGCGGCTCGACGGGCGGAGATATTGAGTTACTCCGGCCTTCAGGGGTGGGCCACCTGATTCAGGTGGGTTGGTTGCTGGGTAACGTGAGTCACCAGCCGATCTAGCCATGTCTTTACTGAGAAACATTGGACGAGGGCATGCCGCATCATCGCGCCGCGGGTTCTCTTTGATAGAAATGCTGGTGGCATTGGCCGTCATGGGGCTGGCGCTATCTGTGCTTTATCAGTCGGCTGCGGGCTCGACACGAGGCTCTGTGGTCTCGTCTGAATTGTCACAGGCGCTTGCTCTGGCTGAGTCTACGCTTGAGGATTTTTCATCGCAGCTCACAATCGGCAAGCAGGAACAGGGTCAATTTGGGAGTTTCCGTTGGCAGGCAACGGCCAGCAGCATCGACTCACTGCGCAGCCAAAGGCCCGACGCAGAGAGTGAGCCCCCCGCGCTATTAGCGCTGGTTACTGTGACCGTGAGCTGGCCATCGGGATCCCGCGAGCGTGAAGTCGTGCTGACGACAATCGACAGTGTTTTGGAGCCACCCAATGAGGCGTGAGCAGTCAGGCATGACTTTGGTTGAAGTTTCCATCGCCGCAGTCGTTTTGGCGATGTTACTCACTGGGTTGGTGACTGCGATGCGGAGTTTTGCGCTCACCTATGGTTCTCTAGAAGGTCTGACACAGAGCACCGAGCGCCTGCGCGAGACCACATCTTTTCTTCGCCACAGTCTGCGAGAGGCCATTTTTGTCGGTCCGGATGCTTTTCAATTTGACGGATCAAAGATCATTTGGGTGGCGCCGCTAGATCGGATTGGCGCGGCTGGCGGCATCACCTGGTTCAAGTTGAGTGCGGATGGTAATCGTTTGCTTCTTGAGTTTGCGAAGGACGAAAACCTTGGTGGTGCGCGTCTAGTAGATGGGTCAGAGCCGAGCTGGGGTGCCGAAATCGCACCTGAGGTGTTGCTTGCAGGTGTTTCGTCAGTAGGGATATCAGTGCGACCTGATGCTCAGGCGCCGTGGCAGGAAGCCCTCGAAGCGCCTATGGCAAAGCTGCCTCACTCGGTGAGGTTGGATTTGGGTTTGGAGCAGGGCCAATGGCCACCTCTGGTAGTGGCATTGGACAATTTTCGAGGCACGAACTGATGGTACGTGGCAGAAAGCAAGAAACCGGTGTGGCCTTGGCAATCGTGCTGTGGTTGGTCGCTGCGCTGTCCATGATGGCCGCCGGACTCGCCAGTCTGTCCCGGGACGAGGTCAGCTCTGCTGCCACCAATTCTCTGCTGGCAAAGAGTTTTTATCTGGGCAAAGGGGTGGCGAGGGTGGTGATGTTAGATCGTCGCCTCGCTGCTCAGTCGAACTCAGGCTCACAATCGAACAGCGGCTCGTCAAATACGTCCGGATTGTTTTCGGCGCGCTACGCGATTGACGGTGTTGCGATATCAGCGACGGTCTTTCCTGCCAACGGGTTTCTCTCAGTATCCGGGGCAGAGGTCGGAGTGTGGGCGGAGTATTTGCTGGGTGTGGGAGGTCTGGATGCGACTGCCGCGTCGCAGCTTTTGGAAAATATGGCAGTGACGCCAGTCGCGGGAGGACGCGATGACGGTAGCGTGATTACTGTCGACACTTCAACTTTTGGTGGCCTGTCCAGAGCCTATGGTTCGCGCGGCACCGGCGGTACTTTTTATGTGGAGACGCTGCTGGGTGCTGAGGGTATGACGAGGGATCTCTACGACAGCATCAAGCGAAATATCGCGCCTTTTCGGCACACAGGAACTTTTAATCCGGCATTGGCGCCTGCCGATATTCAGGCGGCATTGAGCCTCACCGAGGCGCCGCTGGAGAATCAAGCAGAGGTCGCCGGGGGTAATTATTTTTGCGTCGAAGTGATCATGGAGTTTGGTGGCAATGAGGCTTTCGCGCAACGAATCTGGGTAGACACAGCCGGGGGCACAGAGGGGGCGTTGCGGTTTGTGCGTGTTGAGCGGCCGGTGGCAGTGAGCGCGCTGGGGTGATTGCGCAATGAACGCTAAAAGCAATCAATGGGTGCTGTTCGGCTTTGACTTAAGTCAATCGCTGAGCTTTTTAAAGCTGGCCCTGAGGCAGTTGCTCTACGACAGGAGTAGCCGCCTTATCGCCTCCCTACAACCGCTCCTGTGGATTAGGGCAGGCGAGCGCTGGGTGGGGTGGAACGCCGCGGGTGCGATGCGCAGCATCAAACACGAGCACCTAGGGTCGTTATCTGCGGCCAATGATTTCTTTGCTGCGGTGGTTCCTCATGAGTCGGTGCTCTTCAAGCCGCTGCGGCTACCCGCATCAGTCGAGCCTTACTTGGCGGATACTGTCGCCCTTGAAGTGTCAGTGTCTTCGCCGTTTGCCGATGAAGATGTGATTCACGGCTACCAAATAGTGAATCGAGACGGCGCGACAATCGATGTGCTGGTCGCACTTTCCAGCAAACAAGCAGCTGAGCAAACGCTTGCTGACTGGCGCACTGAAAATGCCGCGTTGGCTGCTACGATACCGAGCGTTTGTGCGATCGAGGCAGATTATCCGCCCGTCGAGTTCCTGTCCTACATCAGCAGCAGAAGAGAATCAGCCTACTTGAAAAAAATCCGGGATAGGTTGGCAAGGGGTGCAGCGGGTATTGCGTTTATTTTTTTCGTCATCGGCCTGCCCGCGCTGTCCTCGCAATATCGAGCCGACCGACTCGCGGACGAGCTCGAATCATTGCGACGTGAGTCGGTTGACGTGAACGCCGCGATTGACGGGCTGCATATGCAGAGAGACAGACTGAATCACATTCTGCAAAGTTATTCGGATAGGCCGGATCATGCTCGGTGGCTTGGCGACATCGCCGACAAAACCCCCGATGGCACCTACTTGCAGCTACTGAGCGTCGAGGACGCCAAATTAGAAATCACGGGATATTCTGACAATGCGGCCAGCTATTTAACGTTGCTCACAGAGCAGGCGGCCTATTCGAACGTTCAGGCCCAGTCCGCTTTTGTAAGAGATCAGCGCACAGGACTGGAGCGTTTTACAATCGACTGGGAATTCGCGCCCCGGAGCGAGGACTAAACCATGGATTGGGCGCGGAGGCTGAGCGGATTTCGCGATGAGGTGCTGGCGTTGCCGATGCCCGCTAGAGCTGTATTCATCACCTCGATGGCAGTCGCACTACTAGCGGTTTTGCTTTTGATGACGAGACTGGTTGCCTGGTGGGTCGAGAGCAGTGTTGAGACAGCCCGCCTGGAACCTCGCATCGCACAGATCATTGGCTACCTCGAGTCAGAGCAGAAGATCGATTCTGCGCTGAACGCCTACGGTCAAATGCTTGATGAGCTGGCATTCCCGGGCTCGGGTGACTCGGGTATGGGCGGGGCGCTATTGCAGCAAGAGCTCAGGCAATTGTCGAGTGAGAGCGGCCTCGTTGTAGTGGGCACCGAAGTGCGGCAGCCCGACAACCAAGATGCGTTGCTGAGGCTGGGTGTCAATGTGCGCGTGGCGGGCCCTCCGGAGAGCGTCATCGGGTTCTTGGAATCTCTGCAGCAGTATCGTCCGCTTCTCTTCGTGTCGTCTTTGTCGCTGAGCGCACAGCGGCGGCAGCGTCGCGCCGTTGAACCTTCGCAAGATAATCTGATGTTGCAACTTGACGTTCATGCCTACCAACTCGGTGAGAACAGGTGAACCTTCTCGCCTCGACAAAAGCTGTAGTGGCGTGGCCACAACACCGCGGTGCCACCCTTGGGGCGGCTGCCGCATTGCTGGTCATGTTGGTGATTACTGGAGTCAACGTCTTCTCTGGAGCGCCCGAAGCGCGGGCGCCCGCTGAGTCTTTGTTTCAATATCCTGACCGTGCCCAGTGGCAGCAAGCACGGTTGGCCGAGGCGGCATCAGGCTCTTTTGCCGAGAGGCCGCTTTTTACGCCGAACCGGCGCGCGACGGCGGCGGTAGAGGTCCCCGCGGCCCCTGTTGCGCCCGTGGTGGCCGTGACGCGGACTCTGGACGGTTGGGCTCTTTTGGGAATTTTTGACTCAGGAGAAATGAAAGGGGCGATCGTACGTCATAGAGATGGCAGCCGATATCGCCCCGTTTTGGGTGACCGAGTCGATAACTGGCGGCTAATCTCCGTAACTGCGCGATCGGCGCAACTAGAATCGGTGATCGATGGCAGTGTTGCTGAACTGGACATGGGTTTGGCGCG
>Ga0181601_10001119_pt1 | contig 22791 bp, 31 predicted proteins | sample 041ome_8_FD_133020 | JGI IMG/M metagenome (GOLD analysis project Ga0181601, IMG submission 133020) | Coastal salt marsh microbial communities from the Groves Creek Marsh, Skidaway Island, Georgia - 041407BS metaG (megahit assembly) | ecosystem: Environmental > Aquatic > Marine > Intertidal zone... | reverse complement strand
GATGCGCCTTCGATCTCGTATTCTTCCGCCATGGCAACAAGTTCTGCCGGCGTCCTCTGTTTCAGTTCTTTCAAATGCATGGATGTGTTCCGTTTGTGGAATTTGGGAAGCCGGCGGGCCAATAGGGGCTTGGAGAAAGCAGACCCGGTCGCTCGGAATGGCGACCTTAGCCGGAACGGGATTGCGAATATGCCTTTCGCCCGAAAGCGTCAATTCGCTTTCGATGAATCGAACACCAGACAGTGCCGATCAGAAGGGGCGCACCACCACTAGGATAACGATCAGCGCCGCGGCTATGCCGGGCACTTCGTTGAACAACCGCAGCTGCTTTCCGGAAAGCGAACGCTCACCGCGCGCCAGTTTCTTGTGATAGGCGGAAAGATAGCCGTGGTAGCCGCTCAGGAGCAGCACCAGCGCCATCTTGGCGTGCAGCCAGCCCGCACTCCACAAATTGAGTGTCGAGGCCAGGGCAAGCCCCAGAACCCAGACAACGATGATCGACGGCAACAGGATGATCTTGAGCAGCTTGCGCTCCCGATCAAGCCACACGGCCTCCTCAGGCGAACCCTCGGGCGCTTCCTGGTGATAGACGAAGTAGCGCGGCAGCATGAACAGCCCCGCCATCCAGAAGATCACGAAGATGATATGGCCAGCCTTGAGCCAGAGATAGGTCATGGAAAGCACGTCCTGCATGCGAGTGATTTAGGTGCTGACGCGCGCAGAGTCACCCCGTTAACCGCGAACAATTTCCAGCAAGCGCTCAACATGGGCGATCGGCGTGGTCTTGTCGATGCCATGGCCCAGGTTGAAGACATGCGGGCGGCCTTCGAATGCCGCGATCAGGTCCCGCGCAGCCTCGTCCAGCTCGTTGCCGCCTGAAATCAGCAGCAGCGGATCGAGATTGCCCTGCACGGGAAGGCCATCGGGAAGCTCGCGATTGACCCAGCGCGGATCCTGCGTCTCGTCCACGCCCAGCGCGTTGACACCGGTCTCGCGGGCATAGGCGGGCAATTTCGCGCCCGCCCCCTTGGGAAAACCGATGATCGGCGTATCGGGATGCTTCGCGCGCACCGCTTCGACGATCCGCACCGTGGGCGCCACCACCCAGCGCTCGAACTGGCGCGGCGACAGGCCGCCTGCCCAGCTGTCGAACAATTGCACGGCTTCCGCGCCAGCCTCGATCTGCTTGCACAGATATTCGATGGTGGATTCCACGATGGCATCGATGATCGCGCCAAACGCTTCAGGATCGCGATAGGCCATGGCGCGGGTCACGTGGTGATCCTTACTGCCCTGCCCTGCCACCATATAGGTCGCCACGGTCCAGGGAGAGCCGGCAAAGCCCAGCATGGTCACGCCTTCGGGCAGTTGCTCGCAGCACAGGCGAACGGTTTCATAGATCGGATCGAAGTGATGCCTTGCCGGAGCCAGCGCATCCAGCACGGTGTCGACCATCTTCGGCGAGAGATGCGGCCCTTCGCCGGCAAGGAACTGCAAGTCCTGCCCCAGCGCATGCGGCACGATCAGGATGTCGGAAAACAGGATTGCCCCGTCAAAACCGAAACGGCGGATCGGCTGCAAGGTGATCTCGGCCGCCGCCTCGCTGTCATAGACCAGCTCCAGAAAGCCGCCCTTCTCTGCACGAAGCGCGCGATATTCGGGCAGGTAACGCCCTGCCTGGCGCATGAGCCAAACCGGCCGCTTGTCAGCCATTTTTCCGTTCAGAGTGTCGAGAAGAAGTCCGGGCATCGAGGGGTCCAAACAATATAATATATATATTTATAAGGGTTGTAGGACTCTGTTGGTCCTGTGGATTTCGGGGATAGCGCGCCCTTGCCCGATTTCTCCCGCCATGAACAGGGCAAAGCGCAACAGCGACTCTGCAGCAATGCGCGGTCAAACGGAATCTGTCCCCGTTATCCCCAGCCGGCGGATAGTCACTCCAGCCTGTCCAGAACCCTGCCATGAAATAGGCTGGTAGCGGGGGTGTAATTGCATCCCGTGCTTGTCCGCAGCCCCGTCCCGTGGTTTATGGACGCACTTGTCCACATGGCCCTTCTGCACCTCCATCTCCTCTCGGACTCGACCGGCGAAACGCTCGAGATGATCGCCAAGGCTGCGCTGGCGCAGTTCGACGATCCCGCTGTTACGCGCCATTTCTGGCCGATGGTGAGGTCCAAGCAGCATCTCGACAGGATCATGGAGGAGTTCAAGGCTAATCCGGGCCTCGTGCTCTATACCCTCGCCAATCCCGAAACCCGCGCGCGGCTGGAAGAACGCTGTCGCACGCTGGGCCTGCCGCATGTTGCCGCACTGGACATGGTGATGCAGGCGCTGGAAGAACGGCTGGGGCAGGAAGCACACGCCCGCACCGGCGCGCGCCACGTGATGGACGAAGCCTATTTCAACCGCGTGGACGCTATCCAGTTCACCATCGCCCATGATGACGGGATCGGCTGGGAAGCCTGGGAAGAGGCGGATATCGTGCTGGCAGGCGTCAGCCGCACCTCGAAAACGCCGACAAGCATCTACCTCGCCAATCGCGGCTTCAAGGTCGCCAATATCCCGCTGGTGGTGGAAAGCCTGCCGCCGCAATCGCTGTTCCAGCTGCGCCATCCGCTGGTAGTGGGGCTCACCACTGCCCCCAAGCGGCTGATCCAGATCCGCCGCAACCGCCTGCTCTCGCTGAACGAGAATGCCGAGACATCCTATGTCGATGAAGAGCGCGTGGAAAAGGAAGTGGCTTTTGCCCGGCGCATGTTTGCCGACAACGGCTGGCCAGCGATCGATGTCACCCGCCGCTCGATCGAGGAAACGGCGGCTGCGGTCATCAAGTTGCACCAGGAACGCGAAGCGCGTGATCGCCCGCCGCGTGTCGGCCCGAAACCCATCTGAGGGAATAGCCGCATGATCGTGCTCGCTTCCAAATCCGCCTCGCGCAAGGCCATGCTCACCGATGCCGGCGTGGCTTTCGAGGCGATCAGCGCTGATGTGGACGAACGCGCCATCGAACAGGCGCTGGGCGATGCCGCGCCCGAAGCAATCGCTCTTGAGTTGGCGAAAGCAAAGGCGCTCGCCGTGGATGGCGCGGGCCGGCTGGTGCTGGGCAGCGATTCCCTTGTGGTCGTGGACGGCCATCGGTTCGACAAGCCGCGCGAAAAGGCCAATGCGGCAGAGCACCTGCGATTCTTTTCCGGCAAGGTGATGCACCTCCATTCCGCCGCCGCCCTCGCCCGCGATGGCGCGATCGTGTGGAGCCATGCCGCAGAAGCGCGCCTGACCGTGCGCGACCTGTCCGAAGAATTCATTGCATCCTATGTCGATGAAGAATGGCCCGAAGTCGGCTATTGCGTGGGGGTATTCCGGATCGAGGCGCTGGGCGTGCAATTGTTCGATACCATCGAAGGCAACCATTTCACCGTGCTCGGCATGCCGCTGCTCGCGGTGCTGGGTGCGCTGCGCGAGCATGGGGAGATGCTGGCATGACTGCTTATGCAGAAGTGATCGGCGATCCCATCGCGCAATCGAAATCGCCCGCCATCCACGGCCACTGGATCAGCCAGCTTGGTCTCGATGCCAAATATCGAGGCTGCCACGTCACCAGCGATGGGCTTGCCGATTATATTGCTGCCCGGCGCAAGGATGCGGACTGGCGCGGGTGCAATGTCACCATGCCGCACAAGCAGGCGGTGATGCCGCTGCTCGACCGGCTCGACCCGTTGGCGCAGCAGATCGGCGCGGTGAACACCATTGTCCGGCAAGACGATGACACGCTCACCGGATACAACACCGATGCTGACGGTTTCCTCAAGCCGCTGCGTGACGAGCTGGCGAAGCAGCACTATTTCCGCATGGCCCGCATCCTCGGCACCGGGGGTGCTGCGCGCGCGATCATCGTGGCGCTGGCCGGGCAAGGCCTCACCCTCGTGCTCGCCGGACGCAATCCGGACAAGGCGCGTGCCTTGCTCGACGAGCTTGATCCCGGCGGCGAGCACCATGCCGTCGACATCGCGCATTTTGCGGACGAGACCGACTTTGCCTTTGACGATCGCGAAGGCTGTTTCGATCTTGTCGTGAACGCCAGCCCGCTCGGCATGGCTGGCCAGCCGCCGCTCGCCTTCGATTTCAGCCATGTGCCGCCGGGCAGCGTGATCTATGACATTGTCACTCACCCGCTCGACACGCCGTTTCTGCAGGAAGCACGTGCAAAGGGGTTCGAAGCCGTCGATGGCCTCAATATGCTGATCGGCCAGGCGGCGATTGCCTTCGCGAAGTTCTTCGGCATTGCCCCGCCCCGCGATGATGGTGATGCCGCTTTGCGCGCGATCCTGACGAAATGACCGCCCGCCCTCTCATCCTCGGCCTCACTGGCTCGATCGGCATGGGCAAGAGCACGGTTGCGGCCATGTTTGCCGATTGCGGCGTGCCGGTGTTCGATGCCGATGCCGAAGTGCGGAAAATGCAGGGGCCGGACGGCGAACTGCTGCCCACGATAGAGGAAGCCTTTCCCGGTTCGACCGGACCTGAAGGCGTGAAACGCGCGGCGCTGGGGGCTATCGTCTTTGCTGATCCTGATGCGCTGTCGCGGCTGGAAGCCATCGTCCATCCCGCGGTGCAGGCGAGGCGCGCGCGTTTCCTCGCGGACAATGCGCAGGCGCCGCTGGTGCTGTTCGATATTCCGTTGCTCTATGAGAAAGGCCTCGATGCGGGGGTGGACAGGGTGGCGGTGGTTTCCGCTCCGGCCGAGGTGCAGCGCGCGCGTGTACTTGCCCGGCCGGACATGACCGAAGCGAAATTCGCTGACATCCTCGCGCTGCAGGTGCCTGTTGCACAGAAGCGCGAGCGGGCGGATTTCATGATCGATACCGGCGTCTCGCTCGCTGAAACCCGCGAAACTGTGCAAGAGCTGGTGGACAAGCTCTCTGCCGAGTTGCGCTAGCCCCCCCCACGCAGATAATCGGACGCATGAGAGAGATTGTCTTCGATACCGAAACCACCGGCCTTGATCCCAATTCGGGGGACCGGCTGGTTGAAATGGGCTGCATCGAGATGGTCAACCGCGTGGCCACCGGGCGCAGCTATCACGCCTATTACAACCCCGAACGCGACATGCCGATGGAAGCCGAGCAGGTGCACGGCCTCTCCGCAGCCTTCCTGGCAGACAAGCCGCTGTTCAGGGACACGGTGCACGAACTGCTGGAGTTTATCGGCGATTCCCCGTTGGTGGCGCATAATGCGCAATTCGATTTCGGCTTCCTCAACTGGGAGCTGAAGGCTTGCGGGCTGGCGGAAGTGGGTCTGGACCGCATGGTCGATACGCTGGCCATCGCACGCCGCCGTCATCCCGGCGCGAAGCATTCGCTCGATGCGCTGTGTACGCGCTATGGCGTGGACCGGAGCCACCGCGTGAAGCATGGCGCGCTGCTTGATGCCGAGCTGCTTGCGCAGGTTTATGTCGAACTGACAGGTGGCCGCCAGATCGGGCTGGAACTTGCGGCCGAGTCGGAAGAGAGCGCTACCGAGATCCGCACGTTTGTTCCACGCAAGGGAGATTTCCGTGCGCCCCGCCCTCACGCAGCATCAGCCGAAGAGCTTGAGAAGCACAAAAATTTCCTGGAAGCGATGGAATCTCCGATCTGGCATGCCTAAATTACAAAAAGAGCCTACATTGGGTTTAAAGATAACAGGATAGGGAACAGCCTTATGGATATTCGCGTCTCCGGCCACCAGGTAGACACCGGCTCCGCACTGCAGGAACATGCATCGGATCGTCTTGGGACTATCGTTGACAAGTACTTCAGCCGGGCGCTTTCCTCCACTGTGACCTTCGGTAAGGCGCCGGCCCATGCTTTCGCCTGCGATATTGTGCTCCACGTCAATCACGGGCTGATCCTGAAGAGCCACGGGCAGGCGCATGATGCGCACCAGGCGCTGGACCAGGCGGCCGACAAGATCGAAACCCAGCTGCGCCGCTACAAGCGCAGGCTGAAGGATCGCCACGAACAGGCCGCCCATGCCATGGCGCAGGAAGAAGCGGCTTACACCATCTTCGCTTCGGAAGAACCGGAAGCAGAGGAACTGCCGGAAGAGGCACCCCCCGTTATCGCCGAAACGCGCATCGACATTCCCGAAGTCAGCGTTTCGGATGCGGTGATGCTGCTCGATTTGCGGCACACCCAGGCGCTGTTCTTCAAAAATGCTGGCACTGGGCGGCATAATATGGTCTATCGCCGCGATGATGGCTCGATCGGCTGGGTCGAACCGTCCTGACGCTGACGCCCGGGCCGCCTCACTTGTGGCAATTTCGTGTTCAGGACATCATAAAAAACACGAAATTCCAATGCCTTCATGCAGAAGAGGGCAGTACCACGAGTATTGTTGAGCCCACAACATGGACCCTCTTTTTGTAATCCAGCCCGAAGCGGTGGCTATTGTCGACGCTGAGGACAAGCAGGCGATTCTCGCCCATCTGAGCAGCATCTTCGCGCGCACCTATGGTCTCGACGCGGAGATGGTGCTCGAATTCCTGGAAGAGCGCGAAAACCTCGGCAGCACCGGGTTTGGGCGCGGCGTGGCCATTCCCCACGCACGCGTTTCCGGCATCCAGCGTCCCGTCGCCGCCCTGCTCAAACTGCGCCATGCGGCGGACTTCAAGGCGGCGGACGGCTTGCCGGTCGATCTGGTGTTCGGCCTGCTCTCGCCCGAAGCAAGCGGCGCGGCGCATCTTCATGCGCTGGCGGCCATCTCCCGCCTTGTGCGCGATGAAGCGATCCGCGACGCGCTGACTGACGCGCCCGATGAAGAGGCCATCTATGGCTTGCTGACCAATGTCTCGGACCGCAGCGCTGCGTGATCCCTCGCGCAGCGGGGCGCAGGCGCATTTCCGTGCGCTGGAATCGCTCTATGCGTCCGCGCCGATAAATTCGCTGTTTCGATCCCGCCTCCTGATCGAGCGGGAGGGCGAGTCCGTTATCCGGTTCGAAGTCGACAAAAGCCTGCACCATGCGGCAGGTGCGGCGCATGGCACGGTCTATTTCAAGATGCTCGACGATGCCGCTTTCTATGCGGCCAATTCGCTGGTGTCCGACCGCTTCCTGCTGACGACGGGCTTCAACCTCCATTTCACCGCACCCATCCGCAGCGGAAAGGTCGAAGCCCGTGGACGCTGGGTCAGCGGCAAGCGTCGCGTGTTTGTCGCCGAAGCCAGCCTGGTTGACGAGGGTGGAGAGGAAATCGGCCGCGGCACAGGAACCTTCATGCGCTCCCATATCGCGCTGTCGGGCCTTGCCGGATACAAGGTCGAAGGCTGATCCGATGGAGGATGCAAGGCTTCCCGCCCACCTCGAAGTTTCCGGCCTGATCCGCGCCGTGCAAGCCGAAGGGGGCTTCGCAACGGTTATTTCAAAGGGTGAACGCGACGCCGGGACAATACTCGTCATATGTTGCGAAAACGGCACAAACGCCCGCCTTTACGAGCGTATGCCGCAGCTGGACGGGACCCGGAAATGGACCATTTCCAAGACGCAAGATACTGAAAATAAACACGATTTTTCGGACTATTGCCAGCGCCGCGCAAGCCAGGATCTCGACACCTGGATTGTCGAGCTGGATATCGCTGATGGTGAACGGTTCATCGGAATTACGGGAACCGTTGGTTGACACTTAACTCTGCGGACGCTTTCTGGTCCGCGACTTCAAACGCGGAGGCCTTTCGTGCTGCGGCAATCACGCCGCACCGGATCGCACGCAGACGGGGAGAAAACGGCAGGTACGTTTTAACGGTACGCAAAAATGAAGGATTGCCCGAAGGCAATTCGCGACCGGCGACCTGCGCCAGCTTTCTCACCGCCCTGAGTTACAGGTTACATGAACCGCAAGTTTGCACGTGCCGGGGCGGCAGCCTCGGTCGCAGTTTTGTTTGCAACCCTACTTGGTGCCGGAATGTCCGGCGCCGTTGCCCAGGACCAGGCAGAGCCCGCAGCGCTCGAAACGGCCAATGAATCCGCGCAGCAGGCAGAGGCCGAAATGGAGCCCGCCGTGCGCTTTGTGGCCAGCCCCATGGTACAGGACATCCCTGCCGACTCTGATGAGGTGGCGCCGATCGCCAGCAGCAACTCCGCGTCGCTGCGTGAGCTGGTCGCTACCGTATCCAACGAATCCGAACCGACCGGTGAACTGCGTTGCCTGGCACAGGCCGTCTATTTCGAATCCCGCGGTGAACCGCTTTCGGGCCAGCTGGCCGTGGCCCGCGTGGTCATCAACCGTGCAGAATCGAACCTGTTCCCGGATGACTATTGCTCGGTCGTCACCCAGCGCGCGCAATTCTCCTTCGTGCGCGGGGGCCGCATCCCCGATCCCAACGCAGCATCGGCTGCATGGCAGCGCGCCCGCGCCATCGCCCGTATCGCCCATCAGGAACTCTGGGACAGCGAAGCCGGCGAAGCGCTGTATTTCCATGCGACGACGGTGCGCCCGCGCTGGGCTGACCGCATGGCGCATGTCGCACAAATCGACCGGCACATTTTCTACAAGTAGGAATACCTGAGACGCCCCCTATCCGGGGTCCGTCCTAGGTGCTGTTCTCTCCACCCAGACCTTGTCCGGGTTGCGGGGCACCTGCGGGCGGGCGGTCACCCTATGGTTCGGCGTTGCCGAACAGCGGTGAGGTCCGCTGCTTCCTAATCGCTCAATTCCACCCAGACCGGCGCGTGGTCGCTGGCCTTTTCGCGTCCGCGGTGTTCCTTGTCGACGCCAGCGGCGACCAGACGGTCCGCGCAATCGGGTGACAGCAGCAGGTGATCGATGCGGAAGCCGTGGTCACGCTGCCATGCACCCGCCTGATAATCCCAATAGGTCCACACCCCGCCGCGCGGGTTCAGGGTGCGCAGCGCATCGGTCCACCCGTCCGCCAGCATCCGGGCATAGGCATCGCGCGATTCCGCCTGCATCAGCGCATCGTCCTCCATCGCCTTCACCGCCCACACGTCAGTGTCTTCAGGAATGACGTTGAAATCGCCCAGCACCACAGCAGGAACATCTGCCGCAAGATGTTCCCGGCAGCGCGCCCGCAGCCTTTCCATCCATGCCAGCTTGTAATCGAACTTGGGGCCGGGATGCGGGTTGCCATTGGGCATGTAAAGGTTGCAGATCCGCACGCCGTTTACCTCGGCTTCGAGATAGCGCGCCTGCTCGCCCTCGCCTTCCTTCGGCCCGTCGATCCCCAGACCGCGATGGACTTCCTTCGGCTCGACACCGTCAGCAAGGATCGCCACGCCGTTGAAGCTCTTCTGCCCGTGCCAGATGGCGTGATAGCCGATCTTTTCGAACTCCTCGGCCGGGAAGCCGTCGTCCATCGTCTTGATTTCCTGCAGGCAGGCGACGGTGGGCCGGGTTTCCTCAAGCCATTCGAGCAGGCGCGGCAGGCGCGCCTTGATACCGTTGATGTTGAATGAAGCTATGCGCACGATCAATCCACCTCTTGGTGGACGACCTTAGATGCCGAAGCTGGAACCGCAACCGCAACCGGCTGCAGCTTGCGGGTTCTCCACGCGGAAAGCTGCACCGCCCAGCGATTCCACGAAGTCCACCGTGCTTCCCGCCACCAGATCGAGGCTGATCGGATCGACAACCAGCTTCACGCCATCCGTCTCGCTCACCGAATCGTCCGCTTCTGGGGCATCCGCCATGTCGAACTTGTACTGGAAGCCCGAACAGCCGCCGCCTTCCACGGAAAGCCGAAGGATGGCGGGCTTGCCTTGCTTTTCGGCGATCACTCCCACGCGCGCAGCGGCCGCAGGAGATAGGGTAAGGGCCTTGGACATGCCGGTGATGTAGGTGTTCGCGGCGCGATGCTCAAGCGGTGGTGATATATTCGCGCATCTGCTCGGCTTCTGCCTCGACCTGTTCGATGCGGAACTTCACGATATCGCCGATCGACACGAAGGCCACCAGCCTGCCACCATCGAGCACGGGCAGGTGGCGGATGCGGCGGCGCGTCATCAGTTGCAGCGTTTCCAGCGCATCCTGCGTCGGTTCGATGGTGATGGCGGGCGCTGTCATCACGTCACCCACGGAGCGTTTGAGTGCGGTCTCGCCTTCGCGGGCGATGCAATAAAGCAGGTCGCGCTCCGAGAATATCCCGGCCACCTGGTCCCCATCCATCACCGGCAAGGCACCGATGCGCTTTTCTGCCAGCTTGGCGGCGGCATCGCGCACGCTTTCCCCGCGTGAGCAGCTGATGATGTCTTGGTTACGACCTTCGATGATGCGCGCAATTGACATGGCGTCCTCCTTCCCTCTGGCTACTGCTTATGCCACGGCTTACCGAGTCCGGGCAAATCGTTCCCGATATCGGCGTTGCGTCAGGCCTTCGGGACAGGCATGAGGCGCGCATGGCTCGCAATTCCCCCCTCGATAATCCGCAGAATGCCGCCCACGCCTGGGCGCGTTACCGGCGGCTGATGCGCTTCATGTTCGGTGCCACCGTGGCGGTGGTGCTGATCGCCTGGGCGCTGCTCTACAAAGAAGTGGGCATGGTCTCGGTGCACTTCTTCATCGCGACCGGCCTTGGCATCGGGGCCGCAATGTTGCTGATGAGCGCGCTGATGGGGCTGGTGTTCCTGTCTTCCGGCACGGGGCATGACGAATCGGTCGATAACGACCTCGACCAGTTGGAGCCCTAAGCAGGCGCTCCCCGCAGCCGGTATTCCTCGACCAGCTCACCGCCAATGAGGTGCCGCTGGATGATCAGTTCGAGCACTTCCGGCGTGCAGGAATGGTACCAGACCCGATCAGGCCAGACGACGGCGATCGGCCCTGCCGCACAAACCTGCAGGCAATCGGCCTTGGTCCGCTGCACCTTTCCGGGGCCGACGAGATCGAGTTCCTTGAGCCGGGTCTTCAGGTAATCCCACGAAGGTCCGCCAACCTTTGGATGGCAGCACTTCGCCTTGGTGGGCAGGGCGCACAGGAAAATGTGGCGATCAACCGTTTCGCCACCGGTTTCGGCCAGCTTTGCGCCGGCCTTGGCGAGTTGGCGGGGCGAGGGCGGCTTTGTCAGCGCTTCTTGCCTGCGATGCGGGCGATTTCCGCCTTCACCATGCGCTCGACAATCTCGGGCAGGTGGGCGTCGAGCCATTGCGCCATCATCGGGCGCAGCATTTCGCGCACCATGCCTTCCAGCGAAGTTTCGCCGGATCGCACGATCTTGGGCGGAGCAGAAGGTTCGGCCAGCATGGCCAGGGCCGCAAGCGACTGGCGCATGGCATCGGCGGCACCATCATTGGTGAGGCCGCGCGCGTCGTTGTCGGCATCATCGCCCTCCACTTCGGAAGCGATGGCGCCCAGATCGAGCACGTCGGATTCGCGGTCGATGTCGAAAGAGGGACGGGCGATCAGCCCTTCACCGGAATTGCTGCGGTTCTGCCGCATTCGGGCAGCTTCGCGATTGTCGCGTTCGATCACCTTCTTGACCGATTCGAGGATCTCCTCGACAGAAGGTTCGCCTTCCCTGCGCATGATTCCCCGGTTCCCTGCCTTATTGCTCTTCCGGAACCTCGCCATCCTGCGCCGGGATGTCAACGGTTCTGGTGGAGGTGGCGACGGGGTCCGAATCGCTCTGCCAATCGAGCAGGATCGAGCGCGAACGCTCGTAATTGACCACCGGATCATACAGCAGGCCTTCGTCGGCAAGGCCAAGGTCGCGCGCTTCGGCGCGGCCCATGGCGGCAAGCAGGCTGAAGCCGGCGACATATTCGTTGCGGCGCGCGGCCACCAGCTGCACGCGGGCGGCGAGCAGTTCCTGCTCGGCATTGAGCACATCGAGGATCTGGCGGGTGCCGATGGTATTCTCTGCGCGCACGCCTTCCAGGCTGAGTTCGGCTGCATCCACTGCGGCCTGCGTGGAAGCGATGATGGCGTTGGCCGCGCGCCAGCTGGAATAGGCAGCGCGCACCTGTGCGATCACGCTGCGTTCGGTGGCGATCACCTGCTCCAGCGCGGCCGAGGAATTGGCCTGAGCCTGGCGCCGCTGCGCCGAAACGCGGCCGCCCTGGAAGATCGGCACAGTCAAGCGCAGGCCCGCTTGTGCGGAAGTGCTCGTCTGGTCAGCCGCGCCAGTGCCGGGGATGGCACCCAGCGTGCCGAGATAGTTCTGGTATCCGCTCTGCGCGAAGGCTTCGATCCGCGGCAGGCGACCGGCGCCAGCCACGTCGATATCATAGCCGGCGGCAATCGCGCGTTCGCGGGCGGCGATCAGATCCGGATTGTGCTCCAGCGCAACGTCCACCGCGGCATCGGGGCTGTCAGGCAGGCCGGGCAGCGGGGGCGGGGCCTGCAGATCTTCCGGGGCAGAGCCGACCAGCGCCACGTAATTCTCGCGCGCGTTGGTGAGGTTGGCCTGCGCGCTGCGCAAATCGCCGCGAGCAAGCGCCAAACGGCTGGCGGACTGCGCCACGTCGGTGCGGGTGAGTTCACCGATCTCGAAGCGATCGCTTGTCGCTTCCAGGTTTACCGCCAGCACATCGACATTGTTCTGCGACAGGCCGACGATCGCCTCGTTCTGGATCACGTACATATAAGCCGCGACGACTTGCGAGAACAGCGCGCTCTCGGTGCCGCGCAGGTCAGCCCGGCCGGCTTCCACGCGCGTTTCCGCGGCACGGATGCCGTTACGCACGCTGCCACCGGAATACAGCGGCACACCAAGGTCTACATTGGCAGACAGCGATCGCTGCGGCGAAATGAAGCTGGAAGATGAGCTCTTCAGGAATTCGGTGAAATTGGCAGAGGTGCTGACAGACGGCAGGCCACCGGCACGCTGGAGTGGCACACTCTCGTCACTGGCGCGCAATTGCGCCCGCGCAGCTTCAAGCTGCGGGTTGGTGAGATAGGCTTCGAGCAGTGCATCCTTCAGCGTTTCGGCCTGCGCAGGTGCGGCAGCAAGGATTGCGCTGCCAAGCAACGCCGCTTTCAGGCCGGAAAAACGCATGTTCAGAAGCTCCAGCCCTTCGGCTTGTCGAAGGCGGAAAGGCGCGGGATACCGATCTCGGCCAGCGGAATGAATACCACGCTCTTGCTGGACTTGCGCCCTGCGGCCACACTGGTGACGCCGCCCTGCACCAGGCCGGTGACGATGCGACCATCATCCGCCAGCCGCTTTGCCAGCGAATCCGGCATCTGTTCGATGGCGCCATCGATCAGGATCAGGTCTGCCTTGTTGCCGCCGCGCGATGCTGCCAGCACTTCTTCGGGCGAGATGACCTTGAGCGAACCGGCAAGCGGACGCACCAGCTCTGCCAGGTAGCCACTGCCGCCATCGACCACGATCACGTGCTCGTCAGCCGCGGGCTTTGCTTCCTGCAACAGCATGCCGTGCGCCAGCGGGGACGCCAGCATCCTGCCATCGCCGAGGGGAATCGCGCGGTCCATATAGGCCACGCCCTTTGCGCTGGCCGGCACATAGTCTTCACGCGCCACTTCACCCATGCGCCTGACCACGAAAGGCGCTGTCACACCGCTGGTTCGCAACTGGCTGTCGATCATCGCCTTGCGGGCGGCGGAGGTGCTTTCCATGCTGGGGGTATCGATAAGGGTCACTCTATCTCTACTCTCGTCACTCTTGTCGCAGCGTCCCTTAGGCGTATGAGGGCATCACGCCAAGGGGTTTGGCCATTGCGATCTTTCCCTAGCAGGCCCAAGGGGCGCGGCATGTCAAAAATTGTATCAACAGGAGAGCTCTTTCGATGAACGACATGACCATCATTCGCGAGGATGACCTGATCGAAAGCGTGGCCGATGCGCTGCAATATATCTCCTATTACCACCCGATGGATTACATCAAGGCGCTGGGCGAAGCCTACGAGGCCGAGCAGGGCGCCGCGGCCAAGGATGCCATCGCGCAGATCCTGACCAACAGCCGCATGTGCGCCGAAGGCCACCGGCCGATCTGCCAGGACACCGGGATCGTCAACGTCTTCGTCAAATGGGGGCAGGATTGTCGCCTCGATTCGAAGCAGAGCCTGCAGGACGTGGTCGATGAAGGTGTGCGCCGCGCCTATAACCACGCGGACAACAAGCTGCGCGCTTCGATCCTGGCTGACCCTGCCTTCACCCGCCGCAACACGCGTGACAACACACCCTGCGTGCTGGGCGTGGAGATGGTGCCGGGCAAAACAGTCTCCATCGATGTCGCGGCCAAGGGTGGCGGCAGCGAAAACAAGTCCAAGTTCAAGATGATGAACCCGTCAGACAATATCGTGGACTGGGTGCTGGAACAGATCCCCTCGATGGGCGCTGGCTGGTGCCCGCCGGGGATGCTCGGCATCGGCATTGGCGGCACGGCGGAACACTGCATGAAGCTCGCCAAGCAGAGCCTGATGGACCCGATCGACATGGGCCAGCTGAAGGCGCGCGGGGCCGAGACCGATCTCGAGCAGCTGCGCATCGATATCTATGACGCGGTGAACGCGCAGGGCGTTGGCGCGCAAGGCCTTGGCGGCCTGTCCACCGTGCTCGACGTGAAAATCCTCGATGCGCCGTGCCACGCTGCGGGCAAGCCTGTCGCCATGATTCCCAATTGCGCTGCCACGCGCCATACACATTTCACGCTCGACGGTTCCGGCCCCAGCTATCTGCCGGCGCCGAACCTCGACGAATGGCCCGATGTCCATTGGGCCCCCGATGCCGAAGCCAAGAAGGTCGATCTCGATAATCTCACGGCAGAAGAGGTGGCCAGCTGGAACCACGGTGACCGCCTGCTCCTCAATGGCAAGATGCTGACCGGGCGCGATGCCGCGCACAAGCGCATCCAGGACATGCTGGCCAAGGGCGAGGAACTGCCCGTCCGCTTCAAGGGCCGGGCAATCTATTATGTCGGCCCGGTCGATCCGGTGATGGGCGAAGTCGTCGGCCCGGCAGGACCGACCACTGCCACGCGCATGGACAAGTTTACCGAGATGATGCTCGACCAGGGCCTGCTCGCCATGATCGGCAAGGCCGAACGCGGCGCGGATGCAGTCGAGGTGATCAGCCGCTTCAAGGTCGCCTATCTCATGGCCACCGGCGGCGCGGCTTACCTTGTGGCGCGCGCGATCAAGGAATCGAAGGTCGTCGCTTTCGAGGATCTTGGCATGGAGGCGATCTACGAATTCACCGTGAAGGATATGCCGGCAACGGTGGCCGTGGATGCCGAAGGCAACAATGTCCACACGCTCGCCCCGCTCCACTGGAAGCGCAAGATCGCGGAGGAAAGCCTGCTCTAGGAGCGGGATTGTTCGATAAAGGGCTTACCGCGTCCGACAGGGATATGTCTGCGGGGTGGCGATCAAGCTGGCGCTTGGCTTCGCGGAAACAACGGCGCGATTCGGTGCTCGTCATGTTCGAGCCGGTGGCGCGTTCACCATAGCCGCAGACTTCCTTCGCTGGGCCTTCGAGGCGATCGTCCAGCGCCTTGCGGCCTTCCTCGGCCGACAGGTCGAGATCCTGATAGGAAACGCCAGTCGTGCGCTGCTCGGTTTCGGCCGCTGCAACTGCGGGAGCCGCAAGCAAGGCAGCACCAGCAAGTACCATGGACACAGTCTTCAACATTACCCTTCTCCTTCCTCCATTGAACTCCCGTTTCGGGGAGGGGGTCGCGCCGCAACCGGTGGGACTGAAAACGGCTGCGGCGCATGAAAAGAGATAGGCAAGCATGCTCCATCTGGCGCGCAGGCTTCGATTTTCCGCTGGCTTCACTCGACAGAGGAGTCCTGTTGCCGATGAAGCGCCATCAGAGATCCACGAACTGCATTTGCACCCGCCTGCAACACCCGTCAGACTGCATGGGCCATGAGAATCGCCATCGTCTTCTTGTTGGGAATCGCCAATTTCGCGCTGCATCGCGCCGTGCTGGAAAGCGGCCACGCCATTGTCCACACCATGCAGGCCAGCGACAGCATCTTCACGCCGCGCATCACGCTGGGGCTGGAATTCGGCCTACTGCTCGCGGCGATGCTGCTGGTTGCCTATGGCCACAGCGGGTGGGGCCTGACCTATGGCATCTATACGTCGCTGAACGCACTGATGGCATGGCTGATCCTGACGCGGCGAATATGACGGGCCCTGCCCGGATTGCGCCCTTGGGTTTGGTGAGGCTGATCTGCTAGCGGTTGAGGCACATGAGCAGGCAATCCACCCTATTTCATCTCAGCGACATCCATTTCGGGATCGAGGACAACCGCGCACTCGACTGGGTGCGGGACGAGGTCATGCGGCTGAAGCCGGACGCCGTGGCTATCACCGGCGATCTCACCATGCGCGCCCGCACGCATGAATTTGCCGCAGCCGAGGAATGGATCCGTTCGCTGCCGGTGCCGGTGACAATCGAACCGGGCAACCATGATCTGCCTAGCTATCACCTACTGACGCGCTACCTCAATCCGCTCGCCCGCTTCGAGGCGTTCCGCGATCTGGTGGAGCAGCGGCTGGAGATGGACGGGCTGGCGCTGGTTCCGCTCAACACCAACGTCCCCGCCCAGCCGCGCCTCAACTGGTCAAAGGGCTGGGTCACCCGGCGCGAACTCGACAAATGCCTGTCGCAGATCGACCGCTTGGCGCCCGGCGCGCGCGTGCTGGTTACGGCGCACCACCCCTTGCGCGAGGCCGGCACCCGCGGCACCGCCCTGACGCATAATGGTAATCGTGCGCTGGCCGAGCTGGCGAAGCGCAATGTGCTCGCCGTCCTGTCGGGCCATGTGCACGATGCCTTCGATATCATGGAGGCCACGCCCAACGGCCCGGTGCGGATGATCGGCGCAGGCACGCTGTCGCATCGCATCCGCTCCACTCCGCCTAGCTTCAACCAGCTGACATGGGATGGCGAAAAGCTCAGCGTGCAGGTGCGCAATCTCGAGGGCGTGGCCAGCGGTGACATGATGATTGACGTCGTGCCTGATGACGCCACGCCACCGCGCGAAGAGGGCGAGCCCGTGGCGCCTGTCGGCCATGTGCCACGCACCGATCCGCCGCTGGAGTAAGCCGGAACGGTATTTGCCCGCGCCAAACCGCTGCGGCCTGGGGGCACCAAACCGGATATCACGCGTTGCAGGTCAATGCCTGCGCGAATTCTCGTAGTCGAAGACGACCTGCTCAACCGCATGTTCTATCATGAGGTGCTGGAGTCGCGCGGCTACGAGGTGCAGCTGGTGGCTGACGTCGCGCTGGTGATGGACGAGGTGGCGCGGTTCCGCCCGCAGCTGATCACGATGGACATCCAGTTGCCGCATGTCTCCGGTCTGCGCCTGATCCGGCGCTTGCGTGAAGACGAAGAGACGCGCGATACGCCGGTCATCGCGATCACCGCCTTTGCAGGCAAGGGCGAGGAAGAGCGTGCGATGGCGGCGGGGGCGAGTGCTTATCTTTCAAAGCCGGTGACGGTGGAGAAGCTCTCGCGCACCATCGCCGACATGCTGCCGGTCCTGCCAAGCGAGGAATAGCTGGTCCAGATGCAAGAAGGGCGGCCCTTGCGGACCGCCCTTCTGATTTCCGGCATTGAATGCCAGGAAAACTTAGCGCTTCGAGAACTGGAAGCTGCGGCGTGCCTTGGCGCGGCCGTACTTCTTGCGTTCCACCACGCGGCTGTCGCGGGTGAGGAAGCCTGCTGCCTTCACCGTGGTGCGCAGAGCGGGTTCGTACTTCGAAAGTGCCTGGCTGATGCCGTGCTTCACCGCACCGGCCTGGCCGGAAAGACCGCCGCCCTTCACGGTGGCGACAACGTCATACTGGCCTTCGCGATCGGAGATCGCGAAAGGCTGGTTGATGACGAGGCGCAGCGTGGGGCGTGCGAAATACACTTCCTGATCCTTGCCGTTCACGGTGATCTTGCCGGTGCCCGGCTTGATCCATACGCGAGCCACGGCGTCCTTGCGGCGGCCGGTGGCATAGGCGCGGCCCTGGGCGTCCAGTTCCTGCTCGCGCAGGGGAGCGGCCGGGGTTGCGGGTGCGGCTTCACCGGCAGCAGGAGCTTCGCCAGCGATATCCTTCAGGGCCGACAGGTCGGACACGGTGTTGTTTTCATCAGCCATCACGAAGCAGCCTTGTTCTTGCGGTTCATCGAGGCAACGTCGAGCACTTCGGGCTTCTGGCCGTCATGCGGGTGCTCGGTGCCGTTGTAGAGGTGCAGGTTCTTCATCTGCGCGCGGCCCAGCGGACCGGTGGGGATCATGCGTTCCACGGCCTTTTCCAGGACGCGCTCGGGGAAGCGGCTGTCCAGAACCTTGCCGGCAGTGATGCCCTTGATGCCGCCCGGGTGGCCGGTGTGCTTGTAATAGGTCTTCTGGCCAAGCTTGTTGCCGGTGAACTTCACCTTGTCGGCGTTGAGGATGATCACGTGATCACCGCAATCGACGTGCGGGGTGAAACTCGGCTTGTGCTTGCCGCGCAGGAGGTTGGCAACGATCGTGGCGAGACGGCCGACGATGAGGCCTTCGGCATCGATGATATGCCACTTCTTTTCGACCTCGGCCGGCTTGATCGACCGGGTCTGCTTGCTGAGAGCCTTCATGGCTGAATTCCTTGGTAATGCGAAAGTTCGCCGCTTGCGTATGCGGAATCACCCGCCTCGCTTGCGAAGGCGCGCCATTTGTCTTGGAAGCGGCCTCAAGTCAAGCATTCATGCGGGTTAGCGGGGAGGTAAAATAATACCGTCACATGAAACGGGGCTCAGAAACGGCGGGATGGGGTCACTTTCAGGCCGCAGCCAGCGTCCAGCTTTCCACATTGCACCTTTCGTCGCCGCCGTATCGCATGGTGACCATCCGCCGGGCATGGCGCATCAGCCGCGATTGCGGATCGAGTTCGGCCTCGAAACGGACAATCACTTCGCCATGGTCGCCCCAGGGCAGTTCGATCTGTCGCAGTTCTTCGCGCACCGATTCTGCCGGAGCGAACAGGTCATTGGACAATGTCGCGACCAGCTCTCCACTGGCACCATGCAGCGCTTCTATAAGCAGGCCGGTATCCATGCCCGCTTTGGCAAAGCGCCTGCGCACCGCATCGAGCGCCCGGCCAAGCTGGACGTCGCGGGTGGCGGCAGGCCAACCGGCAATCTGACCGCGCGAATCGAGCTCGATCGGGAATAACCCGCTTTCGACGCATTGCTCCTCGAATGTAGCCAGCTGTGCGAGGCTGGGGGGTACATCGACGGCGACCTTGCTCTGTCTGCCGGAGAGTAGGAAGCCGCCACCGGCCAGCGGTCTTTCCAGCCTGCGGCGATAGACCATGGGTCCGGCAGGCGGATTGATCGCGCCGGCATCGTCGCTTGTGACGGCCCTCGTCGCTGCCGGGCGCGCGACAAGGAACGGCAAGAGTGCCGCGCCGATTGCCAGCCTGACGCTTTCGCGCCTGTCAGTCCCGGCCAACGCCAAGGCCCCCTGTGTTGAGCCCTTCCAGCCAGTCCAATGTCGCGGCCGGATGGGCAGAGGCGTCCCAATGCATGATCGCAGGGGTGTCGCAAGAATGCAATTGGGCAAGCCGCTGCGTCATAAGCGGCACCTTGGCGGCGTGGGTCTTGAACAGCACGCCTACCTCGCGCCCCTCGCCGCGCTCGCCGTTCCATTCGTAGATGGAGATGATGCCCGGAATGATGTTGGCGCAGGCGATCAGCCCTTCGTCCAGCAAGGCCTTGCTCGCAGCGCGGGCATCCTCTTCGCACCCGAACGGGCCCCAGACAAGGGCCCCGCCGTTGCTCACGGTTGCATCAGGTCCTGCCCCAGCCGGTGCGCGCCCCACGCGGTAGCGGCCACCAGCAAGGCGCCGACAACCTGGTGGGCCACAGCCAGCCACAGCGCGACACCGGTCATCACCGTGGCGATGCCGAGGATGATCTGGATGCCGAAGGCCGAATGGATGTAGACGGACGATTGCCGATCACCCGCCGAGCGAATCCGCCGCGCCATCACGATCAGCGCAGCCACGGCAACCCATGCCCACCAGCGATGCAGCCAGTGGAGCAGGAAGGGATCATGGCCCAGCGTCCACCAGAAACCGTTTGACCAGCCGATTTCGGGGAAAATCCGGTTCTGCATCAGGGGCCAAGTGTCTGAAGCAAGGCCTGCGTTGAGGCCGGCGACCCACGCGCCAAGCAGCAACTGAATGAAAAGAATGAAAAGTGTGAGGCTGGTGAGGCCGGTGAGGCGGGCTGGTCGGGCCGCGGGATTGCGGTGCAATACCAGCAGGTCCCGCGCGGTCCAGATCAGGCCGCCCAGCGTGAACAACGCCGTAAGCAAATGAATCGAAAGCCAGAAATGCGAAACATCGGTCATTTCTGTGTTGAGGCCCGAGCGGACCATAAACCACCCGAAGGCACCCTGAAGGCCGCCTAGCGCCAGCAGGGCAAGCAGCCGCGGCTTGTATCCTGCCGGAATCGCGCCCTTGATCCAGAACCACGCCAGCGGAAGCGCGAAAACCATCCCGATGATCCGCCCGATCAGGCGGTGGAACCATTCCCAGAAGTAGATGAACTTGTAATCCGCCAGCGTCATGCCTTGCGGACCTGCCACCTGCTGGAATTCGCCGATCTGCTGGTAGGCTTCGAACTCTGCCTGCCATTGTGCCTCTGACAAGGGGGGCAAGGTCCCGGTAACCGGCTTCCATTCGGTAATCGACAGGCCACTTTCGGTAAGACGGGTGATGCCGCCCACCGCCACGATCAGCGTGACGAGGCTTGCCACCACGAACAGCCAGCGCGCCAGCGCCAGCGGCTTGCCGTTGGAAGATGATGCCCCGCCTGCGGGAATTTCGTCTGTCAGCGATGCCATGCGCGCTCAATTGCGCTGCCGCCCCGCGAATCGCAAGACATCATTTCGGCACCCCATTCCTCGCGAAACCGGTTGCGCAATGTTACAGCATTACATACAGGGGAGCGCATGGGTTCGATCCTATCCCGGATTCGCGGCCAGATGGACCGTGTCGGCGTGCTGTTGTCATGCCTGTGCCTGGTGCATTGCGTGCTGGGCCTGGTGCTCGTGGCGGGCATGGGCGTGGGCGCTACCTTCCTGCTCGATCCCTCGATCCACAAGGTCGGCCTGCTGCTCGCCATGATTGTTGCCGGCGTTGCCATCGGTATCGGTGCGATCCGCCACCGCCGCGCCGCGCCATTCGTGGTGGCGATGACGGGTCTGTCCTTCATGGGCGGGGCACTTGCCGTGGGCCATGGCTTCGAGGAGGCCGTGCTGACCATCATCGGCGTCATCCTCGTGGCCGCCGGGCACATCCTCAACTTGCGGAAAGCGGCATAGGCGCTATCTCCTCGCTGTCATGAGCGAGAGCATTTCCATCACCGTCAACGGCGAAACCCGTCGCAGCAGCGCCACCACCGTTGCGGGGCTGGTGCGCGAGATCGGCCTCAAGCCGGAAAAGGTGGCAGTGGAGCACAATGGCGAGATCGCCCCGCGATCCACGCTGGAAGACGTGCCGCTGAAGGAAGGCGACCAGCTGGAAATCGTCCATTTCGTCGGCGGCGGCTGATACAGCTGGCCAAATGGCGGCCTTGCCTATGCGCTGCTGGGCGGATACCGCCCGCGACATGACCGACATGCCGACGATTTCGCCTGATTCCGCCGCCGCCGACAGCTGGGAGGTCGCGGGCCGCCGCTTCACCTCACGCCTGATCGTGGGCACGGGGAAATACAAGGATTTCGAGCAGAACGCCGCAGCCGTCGAGGCTTCCGGCGCAGAGATCGTCACCGTGGCGGTGCGCCGGGTGAACATTTCGGACCCGAACCAGCCCGTGCTGATGGATTACATCGATCCCAAGAAGATCACCTACCTGCCCAATACCGCGGGCTGTTTCACTGCAGACGATGCGATCCGCACGCTGCGGCTGGCACGCGAAGCAGGCGGCTGGGACCTCGTGAAGCTGGAAGTTCTGGGCGAAGCGCGCACACTCTATCCAGACATGCGCGAAACGCTGAAAGCCACCGAGGTGCTGGCGAAGGAAGGCTTCAAGCCAATGGTCTATTGCGTGGACGATCCCATCGCCGCCAAGCAGCTGGAAGAAGCAGGCGCTGTCGCGATCATGCCGCTGGGCGCGCCGATCGGCTCCGGCCTCGGTATCCAGAACAAGGTCACCATCCGCCTGATCGTGGAAGGCGCCAGCGTGCCGGTGCTCGTCGACGCAGGCGTGGGCACCGCGTCGGAAGCAGCGCAAGCCATGGAGCTGGGGTGTGACGGCGTGCTTATGAACACCGCGATTGCCGAAGCGAAAGACCCGATCCGCATGGCCCGTGCCATGAAGCACGCCGTGCTGGCCGGGCGCGATGCCTATCTGGCGGGCCGGATGCAGCAGCGGAAGTACGCTGACCCCAGCAGTCCGCTGGCGGGATTAATCTAAGCTCCCAATCCTCATCCTTACCCATTCTTAACCATGTTGGGCGCAGGCTTCCCTCATCAGACAGGGAAACCGCATCATGGCGACTACCAGGACCTCATCGCTCAGCATCTCCGAGATGCGCGAATTTGCCAGCTTCACGGCTGACGAGCAGGCCTTCATCACCCGCGGGCTCCACGTGTTCATGGGGCGCGGCGATGCTTTCAAGGCATGGGGACAGGAAAGCGGCGGCAGTGCGTCTGTTCGCGCGCAGTATATCGCCTATCGCAAGCTGCGCGGGCTGATGAATCCCATTCCCGACCAGAAGGCGCTTGACGGTGTCGGCACTTTCATCGGCGCGCTGATCCCCATTACCGCGCAGGACCTTGCACTGGGCAAGATCCGGAGCTTTTCCGCCTATCGCTTCCTCTACGAACGCATCCTCGGCG